>WBZP01001047.1_pt1 | contig 35338 bp, 32 predicted proteins | sample 5204301 | NCBI WGS metagenome assembly WBZP01 (sample SAMN12412401, study PRJNA552823) | activated sludge metagenome | isolation source: activated sludge from nitrification reactor of wastewater treatment plant... | place: USA: Pennsylvania | collected 2017 | reverse complement strand
GGTGACGCAGGCTGATGTGGATGCCGGCAGCATCGCCAACACCGCGACCGTGTCGGGGACCCCACCGACCGGTCCCGCGGTCACCAGTGACCCGTCGTCGGCGACGGTGACGATCACCCCGACCCCGGCGGTCACCATCGCGAAGACCGCGACCCCGACCACGGTGAGCACTGCGGGTGAGAGTGTGGCGTATGAGTTTGTGGTGACCAACACCGGCAACGTGACCCTCACCGCCATCACCGTCACCGATGTCCTCACGGCGCCGGCGGGTCCGGCGTTGACCGTGACCTGCCCCGTGAGCGTGTTGGCTCCGGCCGCGAGCACGACGTGTACCGCCACCTACACGGTGACCCAGGCTGATGTGGATGCCGGCAGCATCGCCAACACCGCCACCGCATCCGGAGTCTGGAGCTGCCCAGAAGACCAGCCCGGAGCACACGACTGCACCGTGACCTCCGACCCGAGCACCGCCCGGGTGGACACCCCACGACGCGCAGCCCTCATCCTGGACAAGCAGGCTCAACCACCCGTCGACCGCGACGGCGACGGGCGGATCGGGGCCGGCGACAGCATCACCTACCTCTTCCTGGTCACCAACACCGGCAACGTCACCCTCACCACCGTGACCGTGTCCGACCCCAAGGTCGGACCCGTCACCTGTCCAACCGTCGACCTCCCACCCGGGGACACCATCACCTGCGGACCCGTGGACTACCGGATCACCCCCGCCGACGTCACCGCCGGTAGCGTCCTCAACCAAGCCACCGCCTCCGCCAGCTCACCCCCAGGCACCGTCAACCCAGCCGACTCCGTCGACACCACCACCACCACCGTCCAAGGACGCCTCCCACAAACCGGTTCAGACGCCGCCCGAATCGCCCTCACCGGGCTGATCCTCATCGGCGCCGGACTCGCACTCATCACCGGAACCCGACGCCGCCGCGAGCATCAGTCGGTGTGAGTGCCGCGGGCTGGGGACGCCGGTCCGTGCGCCGGTCCGTGTCCTCCCGCCGAAGGGCTACGACTGGGGGCGAGTGGCGAACTCGACCACCCAGTCGGAGCGCCCCAGACCGTCGACGGTGAGCCGCCATGAGAACCGGCGGCCAGGCGGCAGCCCGAACGGGGGCACCCCGACGGCAAGCGCCGCATCGATGGGAGCGCCGGGCGGCAACCCGGCGGGTCGCTGCACCTGCAACGTCGCGGCGACGAGGACGGCTTGGTCCCCAGTCGGAGCGGGTTGGACGACCTGCCTCCCGTCTTCGTCGAGAAGGCGCAACTCGATGGGGATCGGCCGGCCGGCCATGTCCCACGGGACGTCGAACTTGAGCGCGAGGTACATCGGCACGGGGTCGGCCGGACGCACCGACCACCCGCCCCCGTTGACGTAGAGCTTGCCCTCGGCGACCACGGCGTGGTCGGCCAGCATCATGGTCACTCGCATGGCAACCAGCCTGGCATGGAAGCGCCTGGTCGAGAGCCGTGTTCGTCCGGGCCGTGCGCCGGCCCGGAAACCGGTGCCGGCCGGCATACGCGACGTGGGAGGCTAGACACATGCGCGAGGTGACCCAATCCCGGAAACTGGCCGATGTCTGCTACGACATCCGCGGGCCGGTGCTCGAGGAGGCCAAGCGCCTCGAGGAAGAGGGTCATCGCGTCCTCAAGCTCAACATCGGCAATCCGGCGCCCTTCGGCTTCGAGGCGCCCGACGAGATCCTCGTCGACATGATCGCCCAGCTGCCGTTGGCGCAGGGCTACTGCGACTCGAAGGGGATCGTCTCGGCGCGGCGGGCGGTGACCCAGTACTACCGGCTCAAAGGCGTCGAGGGTGTCGGCACCGAGGACGTCTACCTCGGCAACGGGGTCAGCGAGCTGATCGTCATGGCCGTGCAGGCGATGCTCGACACCGGCGACGAGGTGCTCGTCCCAGCCCCGGACTACCCGCTGTGGACTGCGGCGACCGCACTGGCCGGCGGCACCCCCGTGCACTACTTGTGCGACGAGACCCAGGACTGGGCGCCCGATCTGGCCGACCTCGCAGCCAAGATCACGCCACGCACCAAGGCCATCGTCGTCATCAACCCGAACAACCCGACCGGCGCCGTCTACAGCGAGGCCACCTTGCGCGCCATCGTCGCACTCGCTCGGGAACACGAGCTGGTGCTCATGGCCGACGAGATCTACGACAAGATCCTGTACGACGACGCGGTCCACGTCTCGTTGGCAGCGCTGGCCCCGGACCTGCTCACCCTGAGTTTCAACGGGCTGTCCAAGGCCTATCGGGTCGCAGGCTTTCGCTCCGGATGGCTCGCGATCTCCGGCCCCAAGCACCACGCACGCTCGTTCATCGAGGGTCTCAACATCCTGGCCAACATGCGCCTGTGCGCCAACGTGCCTGCACAGCACGCCATCGCCACCGCCCTCGGCGGCTATCAGTCGATCACCGAGCTGATCCTGCCTGGGGGCCGGTTACTGGCGCAGCGCAACCTCGCGTGGGAGAAGCTCAACACCATCCCCGGGGTGTCCTGTGTCAAACCGGCCGGGGCGCTCTACGTCTTCCCACGGTTGGACCCGGAGGTGCACGAGGTGCACGATGACGAGCGGTTCGCGCTCGACCTCGTGCGCAGCGCGAAGATCCTCATCGTGCAGGGCACCGGCTTCAACTGGCCGCACCCCGACCATTTCCGGATCGTCACGCTGCCGCACGTCGAGGAACTCGACGTGGCCATCGAGCGGATTGGCAACTTCCTGGCCAGCTACCGGCAGTGATGCCCGAACGCCGGGTTACTTGATGCTGCTGCTGGTCGCCGCCAGCCCGATGATCCCGAAGAAGAAGATGAGGTAGAGGATCACCAGCACCAACAGAACGCTGCCGACGATGCCACAGATCATCCCGGCCTGCACTTGACCGCGATTGCTGTAGGTCTGGCCGCTGGCATCGATCTCCCGCAGGGCCTTGCGACCCATGATCCACGCGAACGGCCCGGTGATCTGGCAGAACACGATGGAGAGGATGCCCAACACGAGGATGACGGTGGCCTGCGGGTGTTCCATCCCGCCGTAACCGCCCCCGTAGGCCGGCACCGGCGGGGCACCGTAGCCGGGCGTCGATCCGTATGCCGGGGGTGCGCCGTATGCCGGGGGGGCACCATAGGGCGGCTGCTGCGGCGCTGCGCCGTACGGGGAGGGAGCCGGCGCGCCGTACGGCGATGGCGGCGGCACCGCGCTCGGCGGCTCTGCCGGCGGTGTGAACCCGCCGCCGGCGCCTGTGTTGCCGGCGCCGAAGGCAGCCTCGGTCGGCCCGCTCGTCCAGGGGGACGGCGGCGGGGTGGCTGGCATCGCGCCCGTGGGGTCGGCTGCCCAGGGGCTCGTCGGCGGCTGGTTCGACCCGCCCGAAGGGTCGGCGGTGGGGTCCATGCTCATGTGACCACCTTACGGGAGGGTGCCCACACCCCGCCCGCCCAGCCCGCCGACCCGCCGCACCACGCCACAGACATCCCGTCCACCGGCCCACCCACCTGCGGGCCCGGCCAGCGGGGGCGGCCCGCGGCATACCGTGGCAGGCTTGACCGCCATGACACCCGCCTCGTCCAGCGGCCCCGCCGCCGCCCGCCCCGATGCTGCCGCCGCGCCGGTCGGCCTGCCGCCGACCGGGCAGCGCAGCGTGCGCCTGGAGCGGGTCGCGGCCGGCCGGTATGCCGTGACCAACCCACGCGGCGGCACGGTGACCCTCGGGCGCGGGCAGGACAGCGACTACACGCCGGTGGAGTTGCTGCTCGCGGCGATCGCCGGCTGCACCAGTGTCGACGTCGACGAGGTCACCGCTCGGCGCAGCGAGCCGGAGAGCTTCGTCGTCGACTGTGCCGCGGTCAAGGTCTCCGACGAGCTGGGCAACCACCTGTCCGGCGTCGACGTGACCTTTCGGATCACCTTTCCGGACGACGAATCAGGTGCTGCAGCAGCGGGTTTGGTTGAGCGGGTGGTGCGCTTGTCGCACGAGAAACTGTGCACCGTCAGTCGTAGCCTGATGCTGCCGACCCCGGTGCGCAGCCACGTCGGCGACACCACGATCGGCAGCTGACCAGATGGTGACCGACGCCCCGCCGCTGCGCTGGGGCATCGTCGGCCCTGGTGGGATCGCGCACAAGTTCACCGAGGCCGTGCAGCGATTCACCACCGGGTCGGTCGTCGCCGTGGCCTCGCGCGACCGGGCCCGCGCGCAGGCCTTCGCCGCCCGCTACGGCATCCCCACGGCATACGGCGGTGGTTCGGGCGACGACACCGCCGGGTATGCCGCGTTGGCCGCCGACCCGCGCGTCGAGGCTGTCTATGTCGCCTCGCCGCACTCGGCGCACCGCGAGCATGCCGTGACGATGATCCAGGCCGGCAAACACGTGCTCGTGGAGAAGGCGTTGGCCCGCAACGCCGCCGAGGTCGACGACATCTTTGCGGCAGCCGAGCGGGCAGGGGTCTTCGCGATGGAGGCAATGTGGACCCGCCACCTGGCGCACATCGCCCTGGTGCGCGAGTGGCTGCGCCAGGGGCGGGTCGGCGAGGTGGTGGCGGTGACCGCCGACCACGGCCAGAGCCTGGACCTGCCGGCGACCCACCGGCTCAAGGACCCGGCCCTGGCCGGTGGTGCCCTGCTGGATCTGGGCGTCTACCCGGTGGCCTTCCTCGTCGACCTGCTCGGGGCTCCCAGCTCCGTGCATGCCGTCGGGCACCGCACCGAGACCGGTGTCGACGCCTCCGCCGCGCTCACCCTCGGCTATCCCGATCCGGTTGTCGCACAGGCCCAATGCACCCTGAAGACGAAGACACCGACGATCGCGGTGATCGCCGGCACCGCCGGGCGGATCCAGCTGCAGCCCGACTTCTACGCTCCGACCCGGGTGCAGTTGTGGTCGGCGACCAAGGGTGAGCTGCTGGAAGAGGCCGACGCGCGAGTGCCCAACGGCTTCCAGTTCCAGATCGCCGAGGTGGCCCGGTGTGTCGCCGAGGGCCGCCGGGAGAGCCCCCGGATGAGTTGGGCCGACTCCCGTGCGGTGATCGCTGTGCTCGACGAGGCCCGGCGCCAACTCGGGGTGCGCTACCCCGGCGAATAGGGCGCGGGTCAGCTGGAGAAGAACAGCCCGCCGAAGCCACGCTTGCGATAGTGCTTGCCACCATGGTGTCCCCAGTCGGGGCCGTAGTGGCCCTGCTGCGGCATCGGTGGGGGCGGCGCGGCATACGCGCTGGATTCGAGTCTGATCAACGCGTCGAGCTCACCGAAATCGAGGAACACGCCGCGACATTGGGTGCACTGCTCGACGTGAATACCGTTGCGGTCGTAGGTGCGCATCGTGCCACGGCACTTCGGGCAGGTGAAGGTGCCGGCCGGTTGGCCGGCCGGGCTGCCCTGATGGAAGGGTGGAGGGGTGCTCATGGGCTCACTGTGACATGCGCGCGCAGGCCTGCACCAATGCGACGGCTGTGTCGGCGCTGTGCGGGGCGCCGCTGCGTGCGTCTTCGCGGTGTGGGGCGCAGCGGGTCAGCTCGCGGACGGCGGCGACCACGACCGCTGCCCGCGCGGGCAGGTCGAGCGCCGGCCACGGATCCCCGGGCGGCAGCGCGGGGCCGCCGGCGGACCGATAGCTCTCGACGAACGTCGACCACACGTCGTCGTCGAGCAGCCCGGCCGCCCAGAAGCCGGCCGGCCGGCCGAGATCCCACGCGGGGTCGCCGACACCCAGGTCGTCGACATCAAGCAGCCGCCACCCGTCGCACGGATCCGCCGCGTCGGGCTGCCTCAGTCGCCCCAACTGACCCAGATGCCAGTCGCCGTGCCCGAGCCGGGGGCGCGCCGGGCCCTCGCCTCGGGCGGCGCCCACGCCCGACCCGGTGGTTGCGCGGGCCAGGTCGTCGAGCACCCGCTGCGCCGCAGCCGTCACGACCAGGATCGACGCCGTCCGCGAGGCGCCCCCCGGGTCGAGCCGTCGCAGGCGGGCCATGGCCCGATCGAGGCGAGCCAGCCCACCGTGCTCGGGCAGGCGAGCCGCGGCGGCGCCGAGGCGGCTCACGTCGACGCGATGCAGACCGGCCAGCAGCCGCGCGGCGACCGCCCAGATCCGCTCCGCCGCAGCCGGGGTCGGGTCTGCATCGGGGTCCAGCACATCGACCCGTGGCCAGCGGGTCACCAGCCGGCCGTCGGGCGCGCAGGTCACCTGCGGTGTCGTCGGCGCCAATAGGTATGCCGCGCAAGCCCGCCCAGCGCTGAGCTGGACTCGGGCGCGCAGGGCCTGCGGGTCGGTGCGGGGGTGATGCACTTTGATGACGACGTCGTCGAGCATGAGCAGTTCGGCACCACTGGGCGTGACGACCATCGCGCTCGACCGCCCGATCACCCGGGCCCGAGCCGGCGCAGCGTGAGGATCTGTTCGCAGCGCCCGACCGGCCCGGCCTCGTCGTGCAGCGTCGTCGAGGTGAGCCCCACCCCGTCGGGCCCGAGGGTCACCAGGGTGTCGAACCCGACCCAGCGGCCCGGGCCGCCCACCGGGTCGCGGTAGAGGTGCAGGGTGAGGTCGATGTTGGGGAAGGCCCACTCGCGCGGGTCGACCCGGGTGTTCATCCCGTTGGCGGTGTCACAGAGCAGCACGAATCCGGCTGCCGGGGAGACGGGCTCGTCGGCGACGACGGTGAGCGAGGTGCGCACCCAGGCCTGGCCAGTGCCGGTCTGCTTGTCCGGGCCGTGGACGAGCTGCACCGAGCGGATGTAGCCGCCGGGCCACAGCTCGGAGGGCTCCCACGGCAGGCAGTCCTGCGGCGCGGGCATCGCCTCGGGCCAGCCGCCGGCGATTGTGGTCGTGTCGGCGCGGGCCAGTCGCCAGGCGTGCGCCCGCACCACGGGCCGGTCCTGCACGAGGGCCGTGGCTTCGACGAGCTCAATGGTGCGCCCGGGGCGCAGCGTGCGCACCTGCACGGTCGTCGGCAGCGCGGGGATGAGCCCGAGGATCTCGTAGCAGATGCGCGACAGGGCCAACTCGGGGCGCGGCTCGTGTCGGGTGATCGCGTGCGCAAGGAGCCCGGCCATCGGCGCCATGTGCTGCTCGTGGGCGTTCCAGGCGCCTTGGGCGTTGAGGGTGGGCTGGTATCGGTCGGCGTCGAGGCGCGCGTAGTAGGCGCTCGGATGCGCCACGAGATCGGGCAGGGAGTCCAGGTCAGGGCCACTCACCCGACCACCATAGGCTGGGTCGGTGCCCGATCAGTCGCCCGTGGTCATCGTCGGCGCCGGCGTCACCGGGCTCACCGCGGCCTGGGCGCTGCGCGACTGCGGCCGGGCCGTGCACGTGCTCGACGCGGGCGACCGGATCGGTGGCCAGGTGCACACGGTGGCCTTCCGCGGTCGGCCGGTCGACTTGGGCGCCGAGGCGGTCCACCTCGCCGCACCGGGCACCGCCGCCCTGCTGGCCGAGCTCGGGCTGATGCCGTCCCGGGTCGAGTCGGGGCCCGGCGGCACCCTCATCGGCGACGGTCGCGCCCGGTTGCGCCGACTGCCCCCCGGGGTCGGGCCGGCCGGGCCCACCCGCCTCGGGCCGCTGCTGGGCTCGGGCATCCTCGGCCCATGGGGCCTGGCCCGAGCCGCCGCAGAGCCGCTGCTGGCCCGGCGCCGGATCGGCGAATCCGACATGTCGGTGCGGCGATTCGTTGCCGGCCGGTTCGGTGCCCACGTCGCCGACCGGCTCGTCGACCCGCTGCTGGGCGGCCTGCACAGCGGCGACATCGGGCGCCTGTCGTTGCTGGCCGCGGCGCCGCAGCTTGCCGCGATGGGCCGCGCCGGCCGCTCGGTCACCTTGTCGCGCAAGGCCCGCCGGGCCGCCCCGAGCGTCGCACCGGCCGCCTTCGTCACCTGGGCCGACGGGCTCGGTCGACTCCCGCAGACTCTGCTGCAGGCCGCCGGCGCGACCGTGGAACTGGGTGTCCGGGTCGTGGGAGTGCACCGGGCTGCTTCCGGCGACACCTCTGCCCGGTATGCCGTGCACCTCGCCGACGGCACGCTGCTGCCGGCCGACGCCGTCGTGCTGGCCGTGCCCTCGTCGGTCGCCGCCGAGTTGCTCGCCGAGCTGTCGCCGGGCGCCGCCGAGGCGTTGGGTGGGCAACGTTTCGCGAGTGTCGCCACCGTCGTGGCCGCCTTCCCCGCGTCGGTGCGGGACCGGGTCCCGGCCCTGGCCGGGACCGGGATCCTGTTGTCCAGCAAGTCGACCCGAGCCTTGAAGGCGGCGACCTTCCTCGGCACGAAGTGGCCGCATCTGGGTGCGGGTGAGGACTACCTGCTGCGCATGTCGGCCGGTCGGGCCGGGTCGAGCCTGGCCGACGACCTCGACGACGACTCCCTCGCGTCGGCCGTGCTCACCGACCTGCGTGAGCTCATCGGGCTGCGTGCCGACCCTTTGGACGTGCGCGTGCAGCGCTGGCCCCGCACGATGCCCCAACTGGAGGTCGGCCACCTGCAGCGGCTGGCCGCGGCGCGGGGGGCGCTCGCGGCATACCCGGGGGTGCTGCTCGCCGGGGCGAGCTACGAGGGAGTGGGGATCGCCTCCTGTGTGCGCTCGGCCCGCGAGGCGGCCGCGTCCGTCACGGCCCTGTTCGGGGCCTGATCCACCGCCCGGCACCCCCGCCGGGCCCGCAGGCGGCGGGTGCGGCAGCTCGGCGGTCAGCGGCCGGCGATCACCGTCCCGGCGAGTGGTCGCAGGGTTGCCAGGATCTTGTCCCGGCCCCAGGTCGTGTCGTCGGTGGACAGTGCCAGGCGCAGTGAGAACGCCGCGCTGCCCTTCTTCACCCACAGCGCGACCGAGGGTGACCCGGCGTGCTTCGCGTCATGCCAGGCAGCGTCACCGACGCCGGTCACGTCGGTGACCGGCTGACCGACTTCCTGGCTGAGCTGTTTGAAGCTGTCGTACTTCTCTGCCGAGGTCAGCAGGAGGGTGACCGACCGATCCTTGGCCGACCAGATGCAGTTCGGTCCGTATGCCGTCCGCCCAGGCGTAGGTGGCCCCGTGACCGCCGCGCCGATGGCGGCACCGATCGTGGCGGCGTCGAGCACCGCGCAGGGGTCAACGCCGGCGATCGATCCGCTCGGAAAGCCCCCAGCACTGGGCGCGTTCCCGGGTGTCGACGTATCTGTCCCCGTGGCGTTGGGAGCCGACCCGTCGGCAGCCGGGTCCCGGGGCGTCGACTGCGAAGGAGAGGGTGCGGCCGTCGGGTTCGAGCCGGGGGCCGGCGCGCTGCTGCAGCCGGCCAGGCACAGGATGAGAACGGCTGCAGCGCTAGTCAGCCGAGGGATGTCGGTCACGATTCCTCCAGGTCAGTCCACACCGCTCAGTCCACCCCACGGGCGGCGCGTCGCGAGCGCTCGGCAACGGCATACGGGTCGGTGCGGGCGTCATAGCCCCAGAAGCCGCGCAACCAGGCCGCGGTGAGGGCCACGCCGATGACGCACAGCACGCCACCAGAAGTGATCGAGGTGCGCACCGACCACCGGTCGGCCACCAGGCCGGAGCGCACCTGCCCGCCGAGCGGGCCGATCGAATAGGAGAGCATCTCGATGCCGGCCAGCCGCCCGCGCATCTCGTCGGGGATGGTCTGATGCCAGATGACGCTGCGGAACAACGCGCTGATCATGTCGGCGGCCCCGGCCACGGCGAAGCAGCCGACGACGAGCCAGACATTCGTCGTGAGCCCGGCCGCTGCGACCGCGGCCCCCCACGCGGCGGCGGCCAGCACGACAGCGCGGCCGTGCCGGTGCACCCGGGCGGTCCACCCCGAGGTCGCGGTGACCAGCAGGCTGCCGACCGTGCCGGCCGAATAGAGCAACCCCAACACCTGCGGCGCGCCCAGCACGTCGGCGGCCAGCGCGGGGAAGAGCACCGTCGGCATCGCGAGGAACATCGCGACGATGTCGACGAGGTAGGTGCCCAGCAGGTCGGGGCGGCGCACGGCATACCGGGCACCGTCGGCGATCGAGGCCAGGCTCGGTGCGGTGCCCTCGCCCAACGGGGGATACGGCGCCAGTCGCGCGAAGAGTGTGGTCGCGATCATCAGCCCGACGACATCGACCCCGTATGCCGTTGCCGCGCCCACCGATTCGACGAGTACCCCACCGAGCGCCGGGCCACCGAGCAGGCCGACCTGCATCCCGATGGACGACAGGGCGATCGCGGCGGGCAGCTGGTGGTGGCTCACGGTGCGGGGGATGAGCGCCTCCCGCGACGGTCGTTGCAGGGCCTGCGCGGCGGACAGCCCGGCCCCGATGAGGTAGAGCACCCACACGTGCGGGTCGCCCAGGGCCGCGTTGACCATGAGGGCGGCGGTCAGCACGACTTGCACCAGGCCGGTGCCGACGAGGATCCTGCGCCGGTCGGCGTGGTCGGCCAGCGCGCCGCCCCACAGCCCGAAGACCACGAGAGGCACCAACTCGACGACCCCGAGCACGCCGACCGCGAGGTTACTGCCGGTGAGGTGATAGAGCTGCCACGGCAACGCGACATAGCTGACCATGCCGCCGAGATAGAAGACGGTGCCGGCCAGGAAGAGCCGCCGGAAGTCGGCGGAACTGCGCAGCGGAGTCGTGTCCACCCGGAGCGCGCTGATCCGCCGGCGCCAGGTCACCCCGCGAGTATGCCGTGTCGCCCGCCCGCGCGCCGCCAAGATAAGCCGTATGCAGCTGCATCTGGTGCGCCACGGGGAGTCGGCGTGGAATGCGCAGGGCCGGCTGCAGGGCCAGGCCATGGCGGTGCCGTTGACCGAGCTGGGGCGCCGGCAGGCGGCGGCCCTGGCCGAGCAGGTCGCAGCGCTCGGCCGGGTCGGCACGGTGCTCAGCAGCGATCAGGCCCGGGCCTGGCAGACCGCCGTGGTGATTGGCGAGCGGTTGGGGATCCCGCCGCGGGCCACCCCGTTGTTGCGCGAGCGCGCGCTCGGCGGGTTGGCGGGCCGGCAGGTCGCCGAGCCGGACCCGCGCCGACCTGACGCCGAGGGTGAGCCGCTCGCGGAGCTGGTCGCGCGGGCCGGATCGGTGCGGCGGCTGCTGGCCGAGGTGGCCGGCCCCGCGGAGGACTGTGGGGCGGGGGATTGTGGCGCAGGGGACGGTGGTGCGGGGGACATCGTCGTGGTCACCCACGGCACCTTCCTGGCCGTGCTGCTGGCCGTGCTCGACGACCAGCCGCTGGAGCAGATGCGCTGGCCGGCCCCGATCCCGCACGCGCAGCTGCTCACCCGCCGGATGGCCCGAGATCCGCGGGACCGGGGTGCTCGCCGCTGAGACAGTGCACGCGTGGTGCGTGCAGAGTCTCAGCGTTTCCGACCCGCAGTGGTCCGAGCCGCACTGGTCCGAGCCGCACTGGTCCGGCCCGAACGGGTCAGACCCGCGCGGGGCGGCGCGGCATACTGAGCCGCCATGAGCGAACGCGTGCAGGTGCCCCTCGGTGACGACTCTGCAGCCCTGCCCGCCGTGCTGTGGCGACCGGAGTCCGGCCGCGGCCCCGGCATCGTGCTGCTGCAGGAGATCTTTGGCCTCTCGCCGTACATCCACCGGCGGGCGGCGGATCTGGCCGCTGCCGGCTATGTAGTAGTCGCGCCGCAGATCTTCTGGCGGCTCGGGGTCGACGCGGTGCCGGACGGGCCGGGCATGCTCGAGGCGGGCGTCGACCTCGTGACCCGCCTCGACTGGCCGGCCGCGGTCGCCGACGGGTGTGCGACGCTGAGCTGGCTGCGGGCCCGCGACGAGGTGGTCGGCGGGGTGGGTGTCGTCGGCTTCTGCTTCGGCGGCGGCTTGGGCTATCAGGTGGCCGCGCAGGCCGGTGCCGACGCGCTGGTCAGCTACTACGGGTCGGCGCTGCCGATGCTCGTGGACACCGTGCCGGTGGTCACCGCCCCAAGCCAACACCACTTCGGCGAGGCCGACTCGTATCTCGATACGGCAACCGTCGCCCACATCCGCGAGGTCGTGCTGGGGCCGGGTGCTTCGGGGGCAACGGAATTCCACACCTACCCGGGCGCCGACCATGCATTCGACAACGCCGACTTCGTGCTGCACGACGCGGCGGCCTCGGCGGTGGCCTGGCCGCGCACGCTCCACTTCCTGCACCGCGTGCTCCCGGTGGGCTGATGCCCGTCAACGACTTCGGCCAACCGATCGGCGAACCGGTGACCTGGTCGGGGGCCAGATCGCCGGAACCGACCACGCTGCGCGGCCGCTGCTGTTCCGTCGTGCCGCTGTCCGTCGCGCACGCCCCTGACCTGTATGCCGCGACCGCCCCGCTCGGCGCCGCGCACTGGACCTACCTGTTCTGGGAGGCGCCCGCCGACGTGTCGGCGATGGCCGACATCATCGCGCTGTTCCTCGGCACCCCCGGGTGGGTGCCGTTCGCGGTGCTCGACCCGGCCGGGCGGGCGGTGGGCATGTGCACCTACCTGCGGGTCGAACCCGGCGCCGGGAGCATCGAGATCGGCGCCATCGTCTACGGCGCGCCGCTGCGCCGCTCCACGGCGGCCACCGAAGCGATGCACCTGCTGGCCCGGCACGCCATCGACGAGCTGGGCTTCCGACGCTACGAGTGGAAGTGCGACGCGCTCAACGAGGCCAGCCGAAACGCCGCGCTGCGCTTGGGTTTCCGTTTCGAAGGGATCTTCCGTCAGGCCCTGGTCTACAAGGGACGCAACCGCGACACGGCGTGGTTCGCGATGACCGACACCGATTGGCCGCAGATCCGGGCCGCCCACCAGCGCTGGCTCGACCCGACCAATTTCACCGCGGCCGGCCGGGCACTGACCCCGCTGCGGGTGCCGTCGAGCTGACCCGGCGGGGCGTCGCACCGCGGACATGGGTATGCCGCGCGCCGGCCGATGGATCCGGCGGTGACACACTCATGGGTCATCCGGACAGGTGAAGGGTGTGCGACCACAGCTGCCAGAACCGAGCTCCGAGCGCGCGGAGCGCTTCCGGGCGCTCTATGCGGCCGGCTATCTCGACGTGCTGCGCTTCGTGCAACGGCGCGTGCACCCCACGCACGCAGAGGATGTCGTCGCCGAAGCCTTCCTCGTCGTGTGGCGCCGGATCGACGAGTTGCCGGCCCGCCCGAGCGACCAACGCGCCTGGCTCTTCGGCATCGCGCGCAACTGCCTGCTCAATGCTCGACGCGGGGCGCACCGCGCTGAGGCCCTCGCGGTGCGGCTGGCCGACGCCGACTCCGGGGCGTCGACCAGGGCCTCGGAGGCGGATCGGTTCGATGTCGAGCAGCTGGCCACCCGGGCCGATCTTGCGGTCGCGTGGGCTCGGCTCGCCCCGGGCGAGCAGGAGGTGCTCGCGCTCACCGTGTTCGAGCAATTGACCTCACCGGAAGCCGCCCGAGTGCTCGGGATCAGCTCCGCGGCATACCGATTGCGGCTGCTACGAGCCCGACGTGCGCTGCGCGCCCGACTCGACCCGACCCCGTCTACGGCGCATCTGACTGCCCGGCAAGGAGCCACCGATGGTCTCGTCTGACCTGCATCTGCTACGCAGCCTCGACCCTGCGGACCGCGCTCTGTCGCAGGTCCAGCAGGCCCGTGCCGCGGCCCGACTCGAACAGATCCTGACCACCCCGGTGGGGCCGGTACCGGCACGTGGTGCCGCCGGGCCGGGCCGGGCGCGCAGGCGGTTGCCGCGCCGCCTGGCCCTGGCCGCCGTCGGTGCGGTCGGCCTGCTCGGCCTCGGCGTGCTGGTGCCGCGGCTCGGTGGTGCACCGATGGCCTACGCCTCGTGGACAGCCACCCCGGCGCAGGTGGCCCAACACGACGCAGCAGCAGCGATCGCCGCCTGTCGCGAGGGCCATGCCAGGCGCCACGACGGCCCCCTCGCGTGGGACCCGATGACCATCCCGGTGCTGCTCACCGAGAGGCGCGGCGAGGTCGTCGGGGTGCTGCTGCACCAGGACGGGCCGCACGAGGTGAGCGCGACGTGCCTGGCCACGGTGCCCCCGGGCACCGGCGAGGTGGTCGCGCTCGACGGCGCCACCTCCGGCAGCACCGGCCTGGGCATCCCGGCCCAGCCGGGACAGATCCGGGTCGGGGGGCTCACCGAATACGCCGGCGGGGTGTGGGTCACCGACGGGCCGGTCGGCTCGGGCGTCGTCGGGGTCACCATCCATGCCGGCGAGCACGCGGTGACCGCGAGCGTCGCAGGCGGCCGGTATGCCGCCTGGGGCCCCGGCACGGCCTTCGCCCCCTCCGCGGGCCCGATCGGCGCGGGCGGACCGAGGTCGATCCTCCGCTACGACGTGACACTCGCCGACGGCACCGTGCTGCGCGACGTGCGCCCGCCCGGCTGACGACGGTCAGGGTCCGAGCCTATTCGGCCTGCAGAGCCCACCCAGACATGGGTATGCCGCGCGGCCGGGCCGCGCGGCATACCGGAAAGTCTTTGTCTGGAAGGCGGATCCGGCGATCAGCCGAAGAGGTCGAGCTTGCCGAAGTGCTTGGCCAGCAGATAGTAGACGGTCACCCGGTTCTTGCGGTTGGCGCCCTTCATCGTCTCGCCGACGGCCTTGAGCGCGCCGTCCATCTGGTCCTCGGGCACCTGCAGCTTCTTGGTGAGGAAGCCCTTCTTCACCCGGTCGAGCTCGGCCTGGTCGCTGAACGACACGAGCGAGGAGTCGACCTTCTGCAGCGCGATGCCGCAGTGCCGGACGATCCCGGCGATCACCTTGTCGTCGGCATCCGGTGCGTACTTTCTTCACGTCGGCGGCCCAATCGGCCATGGTCCCTCCCAGGGTGCGGGGGAGTGTGAAATACACCCCACTGTCTGGCACGGTAGCGCCTACGGTGGGCGGATGAGCAACAACTTGGCCTGTGTCGGCTGGTTTGTCGCCCACCAGGCCGAGCTGGGCCAGCTCGTCGACCAGGCGCTGCGACTGCCGTCGGCGCGGCAGCTGGGGGAACGCGACGGCGTCGCGGTCTGGCGGGCCGACGACCCGTCGGGGGCGCGGGTGGTCGTGGGCGTGCAGAACGGACAGATCATCGACTTCCTGCCGACCTTCGCCGGGCAGCCTGGGGTGCTGTTGCGGCAGCTGTGGTTGGCCAACCCGGATGTCGCGCAGGCCGCCGTCGTCGACTCGGCCGGCGAGCAGGTCAGCGCTCTGGCAGTCGAGCTCGAGGAGCGACGGTTGCTTGGCGCCCCTGGGGAGTCGGTGCACCTGGCCGACCGGGCCGCTCCGGCCGTGATCGTCGCCCTCGGTGTCGGGGTGGGCTGCTTCGCCGACGAGGCCGGCTACGCCGCATCCCCGGCCTCGCTGCTGGACCCGAACGCCGACCCCGGTGAGCCCCCCGCCCGGTACGTCGAGAACGGCTGGCCCTGGCCTCCGCGGCTGGGTGCCCAGTCGTTCCTCTCGCACGGGGTCTGGGGCGAGCCGGCGCAGTCGGAGGCCTACGCGCGGCTGGCCGGGATCGTGTCGCGCGTGGACACCCGGGTCAACACGCTCACTGGACAACGCTTCCACGTCGCCCGGGTGCGGTCCTTCGAGATGGAGCTGGACGTCTGCCTGGCCGCCGACGAGCACCTCGAGCCACCGGTCGTCGGTGGGGTGGTCGCGGGCACGGCCTTCCTCACCGGCACGCTGCTGCCCTGACCACGAGGGCCGGCGTCGGCTTCGAAAGGCGTTGACCGGCGCGGGGCACCGCCATACCCTGGATCGCGGGTCGGCTCCCGGCGGTGCTTCCTTCTCCACGACTGAAAATCGCCCTCAGTGCCACCACTCTCCGACCCGATCAGGTTGTCTCGCAGGGGGATCCGATGGACCGGCTGGCCACTATCCTGCTGCTGCGTGGGCACGTCGTCGTGCCACCGGCCGGCGGTGCACGTGACGAGCGTTTCGCACGGGTCGTCGAGGCCGACGCGGCCGCTCTCGGCTGGGTGCTCAGCGCCCAGGCTCGGGCGGCCATCGGTGCGATCCGGCCGTCGCTGCGGCTGCCCTGGGCCGACTGGTTCGTCGGCGCGCTCGCTGCCCACGTCGGCGACGGCCGCGACCACGTGCCGCTGTTCCGGCGATTCCCCCGCACCACCCCACGCGACACCGACGCCCTGTACGTGGCCCGGATGCTCGCCTGGGCTCTGCAAGAGCCCGACGTGCCGTGCGTACTGTGCGGCGCGACCGGCAACGTCGTGCCGGTGTCACCGTGCGGGCACTTGGTCTGCCGGCAGTGTTTCGACCCGAGCGACTACTCGGCCTGCCCGATCTGCCACCGGCGCCTCGACGCGGCCAGCCCCTTCCTGCAGCCCGGCCCCGCCGACGCTGCGGCCGACACTGCGGCCGACGCTGCCGCAGCTGCCGAGTCGGGGATGCCACGACCAAGCGGTCCGCCGGTGCGGATGCAGCGGCTCGACCTCGGCGCGGGCCTGGTGCCCGAGGCGACCCGGCTGCGGGATCGGCTCGTCGGCCAGGCCGCGCCACTGGACCAGGCCGCCCGTGACGACCTGCTCGTGCTCGTCGATGCCACCGCGCCCGCCGGCGAGCTGAGCTGGCTGCCCGAGGCCGTGCCGGTCCGCCAGACCCTCGCCGTGCTCACCGCCCACGCCCTGGCGAGCGCGCCGCCGGAGCGCGCCGCAGCCACCCGGGCCGCGGTCGCCGCTCAGTGGCAGACCGCCACCGACATCGCCCGCACCCTGTGGTGCCTCAGCGGCGGTGACCCCGGCCTGGACCTGCCCCCCCGGGCGTCGGCGGCCGCTGCGCCGACCGGTTTCGCCCGGCTCACCGAGTGGCTGCGGGTGCCCGGCGAACCTCGGCTCGGGGTGCCCGGGGTGCGGATCGCGACGCTGCCCCGGCCGTTGCGCCGAGTGGTGCTGGACCGGCTCGAGGCCCTGCCACCGGGGAACACCGTCGAAGACGTGCTGCGCCACCCGACAGTCTGGAAGCGCATCGCCGAGCGTCTGCACCCCTTTGAGTCGGTCGCCACCCACCCGCGGGCATCGGTCGTCTTCTCCGTGCTCCGCGAGAGCCGGCATGCCCCGGATTCGGCTGCGGCCGAAGCGATCCGGGTCGCCGCAGGGGAGGGCTGGGTGCGCCTGGTCGAGGCGTCCGACGGTCGGGTGGGGGCGCGGGCGTTGACCTTCGGGGCGCAAGTGGAGCGGCTGCTCGCCGAGCGTGACGTCGACGGGCTGCTCGGGCTGCTCGGCCAACGCCCCGGCGAGCTGATCCGCCGGGTCGGGCATCTGGCCACCTGGCTGGGCGATGACCTGCCGGGTCAGCAGCGGCTGGTCGACGCAGTAGCGGCCGCCGCCGCCCGGTCCGCCGCTCGGGTCGCCTTCGCGGCCGCCGCCGCGGTCCACGACCGGGACGTCCTGGTATGCCGCCCCGCGGCCAGCTCCGCGGAGCAGTCCCGCGAGCGCGCCGCCCGGGTCGTCGCGCTCGCCGCCGCCGGTCCCGAGACGGGTCGCGGACCCCGGGACGAACTGCCCACCGACCCGGGTCTGGCCGCCGCCCGATTCGCCGCCGGCCTGCCGTCGGAGTCTCCGCTGGACCGGCCCTGGCCGCGTCGGGTCTACTTCCCCTCCGGTGCCGTGGCTCGCACTTGGTCGGTCGCCGACGGGCGCCCGCTGCTGCCGGCCGGGGTCCCCGACCGACTGCGCGAGGCCATCCTCGCGGCCCTCACCGCTCGGGCCGCCGGCCCGGATGGTGCCCGCTTCGACGTCGCGGTGCTCGACGCCGAGCTGGCCCACGTGCCGATCCCGGCCGGCACCCAGCGCGCCTCGGGGGCGTCCGCGGCATACCCCCGGGGTGCGCTCGTCGGCATCCCGCTGGCCGCGGCGCTGACCCCCGCCGACGGCCGGGCGGCACCACCCGACGACGACACGCTGCGGCTGTTCCTGCATTGGACCGACACGGCCACCAGCCGGGTCGACCTCGACCTGTCGGCGATGGTCTTTGACGACGCGTGGCGTCCGCTGGCGTTCTGCGACTACACCGCGCTGCGCTCGCCGCTGGGCCTGGTGCACTCCGGCGACCTGACCTCGGCGCCACCGCCGCTGGGCGCGACCGAGTTCCTCGACCTCGACCTGACCCGGCTCGGCGCCGTCGGGGTGCGATACGTGGCGCCGATGGTGTTGTCCTACAACGATGTTCCGTTCGACCTGCTGACCGATGCGTTTGCCGGGTTGGCGTTGCCCGACGACGGGCCGCTCTTCGACCCGGCGCGGGTGCTGGTGCGCTTCGATCTGCGCGGCGATGCCCGGCGCTATCTGCCCTTCGTCGTGGACCTGCAGTGGCGGGAATTGCGCTGGCTGGACCTGCATCTGGGCTCCACCGGCTATGCGCACAACATCCGCTCGAGCGGGCCTCGGCTCGCCGAAGTGCTGGCCGACCTGGACTGGGCCTACGGATCGGGCGTCCGAGCCAGTTGTGCAACCTTGGGTGAGGTGATCGCCCGTGCCCGAGCGGCACGGGTGCTCGTGCTGGACCGCGACGAGGGCTGGGTCGACCCGGCGGGGCAGCCGGTCGAGGCGCCGCAGCTGGCCGGCGCGCGGGCGCTCGTCTTCGCGGTCACCGACCCGGGCGCCCTCACCGCCGCCGCGGGGGCGTCCCCGGCCCAGTTGCACCCCGAGTCGGTCGTCGTCTCGGCATTCGGCGCACCCGGTGCCACCCATTCCGTGGACGACCTGTTGGCCCAGCTCGACCTTGCGCAGAGATGATCGAGCCAGCAAAGTCAGCCGACGCAGCGGGACCCGCCGTAGACAGGAGTGCTCGTGGCAGCGATCGAGGTGACCGACAACCGCGCCGAGAGCCGGTACGAGGCCCGGGTGGACGGGCGGCTGGCCGGCTTCGCGGCATACCGGCTCGGGACCGGCGAGCACGACGGTGAGATCGTCTTCCCGCACACCGAGATCGACAGTGCCTTCGGCGGGCAGGGGGTGGGGTCGGCGCTGATCCGGGCCGCGCTCGACGATGTCGCCCGCCGGGGCGGGCTGCGGGTGCGGCCGGATTGCCCGTTCGTCGCCGGCTGGCTGGACAAGCACCCCGACTACGCCCACCTGCGCAATGACCCGGCCCCCGGCTGAGACTCGGCCTCCGGCTGGGCCGGCCCGAGCCGGCCTCGCGGTGCTCGTCGGCGCGGTGGCCCTGGTCGTCGTGTGCGCCGCGATGGTCGCCTGGTTGGCGCCGGGGCTGCTCGGTGACCGACCGGCCAGCTGCCTGGCCGGCGGCGACGTGCCGTGTTTCTGCGAGACGATCCGCGACGGACTGCTGCGCCAACCCGCCAACGCGTTGAGCTCGCTCGCCTTCGCGGTGGTGTCTGTCGCGGCCTGGCGTCGGCGCCGGTCGGTGCCGACGGGCCGGCCCGAGCGGGCGTTGTTGGCGGCCGCGGCCTGGTGCGGGCTGGCCCTGGCGGCCGGCAGCTTCGCCTATCACGCCCGGTTCGGCTTCGCCGGGCAGGTGCTCGACCTGCAGGGGATGTACCTCGTGGCCGTGCTGCTGCTCGCCGGCGGGCTCTGGCGCGGGCGGCTGCTCGACGCGGGCGCCGCGACCGGCCTCGGCGCCGCCCTGCTGGCCGCGCTCACCCTCGGGCAGCTGCTCGCCCCGGGCACCCGGCGCTGGCTCTTCGTCGTGGTGCTCGTGCCCGGCATCCTCGTCGAGCACCGCATCGCGCGCCCCAGCCCGCCGCTGCGCCGCGCCGTCGTGCTGCTGGCCATCGGGTATGCCGCGTGGCTGGCCGACGCGCGCCAGTGGTGGTGTCTGCCCGAGTCGTTCGCTCAGGGGCATGCCCTCTGGCACCTGCTCACCTCGGCGGCGGCATACCAGCTCGTGCCGCTCTATGCGAGCGCGGCCGGCGCTCCGCGGGACCGGCTGGGGCCTCCCGCCGGTGTGTCACGATGACCCGGTGAGCGACCGGGACCCCGCCGCCGACCCTGCCCAGGGACCGACCCTGGTGCGACCGGTGGCGCCGGCCCCGCTGGTGCTGCGTGGGCGCGTCTTCGACGCGGCCCGCCCCGCGGTCATGGCGATCATCAACCGCACCCCCGACTCGTTCTGGGAGGGCAACCGGCATGCCTCGCTGGACAGCGCGATGCGGGCCCTGGACGCCGCGATGCAGGCCGGCGCCGACCTCGTCGACGTCGGCGGAGTGCGGGCCGGCTCCGAGGGCGGGGTGGTCACCGCCGAGCTGGAGATCGAGCGGGTGCTGCCGTTCCTGCAGCGGGTGCGCTCGGCATACCCGGAGGCCTTGGTCTCGCTGGACACCTGGCGCGCCGAGGTGGCCCGGGCCGCCGCCGGGCTCGTCGACCTGGTCAACGACACCTGGGCCGGCTACGAGCCGGAGCTGCTCGACGTGGCAGTGGCGCAGGGCGCCGGTTACGTCGTCTCGCACACCGGCGGCCGGGCGCCCCGCACCGACCCGGTCGACGTCAACTACGGGCCGGAGGAGCTCGACGTGGTCCGCGATGTCGTCGCCACCCTCGCCGCCGGGGCGGCCCGGGCCACGGCTGCCGGTATGCCGCGGGAGCGGGTGCTGCTCGACCCGACCCTCGACTTCGGCAAGACCACCGCGCACTCGCTGCGGGTGCTGCGGCATACCGAAGCCGTGGTGGATCTGGGTTTCCCTGTGCTGCAAGCACTCTCACGCAAGGATTTCGTCGGCGAGACGCTCGACCTGCCCGCCGACGAGCGCCTGGAGGGCAGCCTCGCGGCCACCGCGGTCGCGGCCTGGCTGGGGGCCACCGTGTTCCGGGCCCACGATGTGCGCGCCACCCGCCGGGTGCTCGACATGGTGGCGGCCATCCGGGGCGACCGGCCACCGGCCCGCTCCGAGCGGGGGATCGGGCCCAACAGCCTGGCCGTCGACGGGGCCCGCTAGCCGAAATTCCCTTCCCGCAAGTCTGGACTCGGTCGCCAGGTGCCGTGCTAACGTCAGCGCCGGTTGCAGTTGCACAGTTCCCGCAGGACTCTGGGCTCGCCCGGTTGTGGGGTATGGCATCAGCACCGGGGCTCGTGAGGTGCGGGCTCCAGTGTCCAGTACAGAGAGAGTTGTCCCCATGGCACAGGGAACCGTCAAGTGGTTCAACGCTGAGAAGGGCTTCGGATTCATCGCCCAGGATGGCGGCGGCCCGGACGTCTTCGTTCACTACTCCGCGATCCAGACCCAGGGCTACCGGACCCTCGACGAGGCGCAGCGCGTCGAGTTCGAGGTCACCCAGGGCCCGAAGGGCCCGCAGGCCGACATGGTTCGCCCCCTCTGATCGATCGCTCAGCAGGCGTCGCGAAACCCCCCGAGCCCGGCTCGGGGGGTTTCGTCTGTGACGGCCGCTCAGCAGGCGTCGTTGATGTCGACCAGGGTGTCCTCGGCCGGGGTTGAGGGCGCCGAGCGGGTCGAGGACGGCCCGACGGTTCGGGTCGTGCTGGGGGTGCTACGCGTCGGGGTCGGCGTGGTGCGCGTCGGGGTGCGCGAGCTGGTCGACCTGGTCGGGGTCGGCGTGGCGTTCGGGTCGACGGCGGTCTGCACCATCTTCTTGATCGACGCGAAGTCGGGGTCGCCGGGGTTGATGTTGAGGTGGGTGAAGGTCAGCGACCGAATCGATGCCCCCTTGATCCGCTCGATGAGGGTCACCCAGGCCGGCAGATGCTCGATCTTGATGTCGGTCGTGACGTTGTCCCGGGCGACCTGCGCGAGGGCCGGGTACTTCTGCAGCATCGAGGCGGGGTTGACCTGGCCGATGATCTTGCCGACGAGGCAGCGCTGGCGGCGCATCCGGCTCCAGTCGTCGCTGGCCAGCCGGGATCGCGCGAACCACAGGGCGTGGTAGCCGTCGAGGTGCTGCACACCGGGCTCGAGCCACTCCTCGACGCCGACGAGCACCTTCTGCGAGTTGACCCAGCCCTGGATCGGCAGCCGCTCGGTGACGTTGACGGTCACGCCGCCCATCGCGTCGACGAGCGACTCGAACCCCTTGAGGTCGATGATCGTCGTGTTGTCGATGCGCAGCCCGGTGATCTCGGTGATGACGCCCTGCAGGGTGTAGAGGCCCGGGCTTCGCACCGAGGACGGGAAGAGGTCCTTGTGGGCCTCCGCCTCGGTCCACACCGCGTTGAGTAGACACTCGCTGCCGCAGGTGTAGCCGTAGGGGTAGATCTTGTGCAGCGGGTTGTCCTTGGGGAAGGGCACGTTCTGCAGGTTGCGCGGCAGGCTGAACAGCAGCGTCTCGCCGGTCTTGGTGTCGATGTTCGCCAGGATCATCGAGTCGGTGCGGGTGCCGACCCGGTCGTCACCGGCATCGGAACCCAGCAACAGCATCGTGATGCGACCCACCCCGGCCCAGGGGTCGGTGACCCCCAGGGTCGGTTCGGCGCGGGGGGCCCCGTCGCCAGGGTCCTGACCGCCGGTGAAGACGGTGCCGACGAGGCTGCGTTGGATGAGCGAGTACTGGGTGCCGACCGCGAGCGGCGTCGCGACCGCCAGGCACAGCAGCGCGGTCCAGACCCGCAGCACGGTCCGCTGCCGCGGCCGCAGGGAGGGGTGTTGGGTGCCCCGGTAGGTGAGCACGAGGGTCCAGACCCAGACCAGCCCGGCGACGACGAGGAACGCGGCGACGGCGAACAACGCCTTGGGGCGCACCCCGATGGCCAGCGCAGCGGCATACGGGCCCTGGACGAGGATCACGCCCACGAGGCCGATGAGCAACACGACGACGAGCAGCAGGATGGTCCAGCCGGCCTTGGCATAGCGGGTGCGGGTGAGACCCGCGCCCGGCAGCACGGCACCGAGCAGAGTGAGGCCGAAGGACCGGCGCATCCACGCCTCGGGGCTGCGCTGGTGGCGAGCGGAGCGGGTGAGTGGCAGGCCGGGCCGGCCCGTCTCGTGGTCCACTCTCATCTCGTCTCCGCATGCGGTCGGGGGGCGCCCGGGGGCGCGTTGGCGACGTGCGGCCGGGGCCGGATCGGAGCAGGCCGCCCCAGCATTGTGCACCGCACCTGCTGTGGACGCAGAACTCGCCTGCTCGGTTGACCTGTGCCGAGCCCGGTCCGGACCGTGCGCCGCCGGCCCTCGCCTTGGAACCGGGTGGGCACAGCCGCTCCGGAACCGGTACCCTGTGACGGCTCCCGCGCGCGGGAGCCGACCGGCCCGACCGGTCCGGGGAGGCGTCGCATAGTGGCCTAGTGCGCCCGCCTGCTAAGTGGGTTGGGGGTAAAACCCCTCGCGGGTTCAAATCCCGCCGCCTCCGCCAGGTCACCAGGGGCGCTCTCCATGGAGGGCGCCCCTGTGTTGTCACCTGAGTCATGTTCCCGGCGCGGGCTCGCCGGAGCGTATGCCGCGAAGATCCACCACCGCATCGCCACGAAGCGCACCACCGTCGAGGTCGCCGTCGCCGCCGCGAGCGCGCTCACCGTGACGACGGGCGAGGCGTCGGGCCGGGTCGCCGTGAGCACCGCGAGACCGCCGCTCGTCGCCCCCCAGGTGAGCAGGAACACACCGAAGGCCTGGGTCTGCTCGCGCAGCCGCAGCGCCACGCCGCGGCGCGAGGTGCCGGCACCGGCGCGAGCACCGGCATTCGCGCCGGCATTCCCAGCGGCGGTCCCGTGGTCACTCGGACCGGCGTTCCCGCCGAAGGTCCAGGCCCGGTTGAGGGCCGTGTTGACCACGGTGGCGACGGCGAGCGCCACCACGTTGGCCTCCTGGGCGTTCACGGCCCCAACCGCGTCGGGGCCGCCGAGGGCCATGAGCACCGTGAAGAGGCCCAGGTGCAGCACGGTCGTGCTCGCCCCGACGACGGCGAAGCGCAGCACCTGGGTGCGCATCAGGGGCTCGTGAGGTCGTAGACGGTGACGCCGCCGACGCTGCTGGCCGGGTAGGTCGCCGCGACCCACGCGGCGATCTGCCGGGCCGCGTCGCTGCCGCCCTGCTGCGGGCCGAAGCCGCCGCCGTCCTGCGGCCCGGCGCCGCCGCCGGCGACGAAGTAGTGGATCCGGCCGGCCGCGACGTACTCCTGGAACTGGGCGAGCGTCGGGCTCGGATCCGAGCCGTTGAAACCCCCGACGGGCATGACCGGCAGAGCCGTGGCCAGCTGCAGCCCCGCAGCGGTCTGCGAGCCGATCGTGGCGGCCACCCAGGTGTACTGCTGGGCGTCGGCGCTCAGCAGCCCGACGAGCTCGGTCGATGGCGTGCCCGCTTGGAGCAGGCCATCGGGTCCGCCGGCCAGCGCGCCGCCCCGGGTGCTGTTCGGGGCGCCATCGGGTATGCCGCCCGCGACGGCGCCCGGTGGGGGGCCGCCCGGCCCGCCCGGCCCACCCAGCCCGCCGGGGGAGCCGGAGACGGCGGGCCCGGCGGAGACGATCGAGCCGGTGTGCGGGGTCGCGATCGTCACGGCCGTGTATGCCGCGGGGCCCAACAGCCCGGCGGCCACGGCGAGGGCGGCGAGCACCGGGACGGCCCGGCGGTGCACCTGGCCGGCGACCAGCCAGCCGGCGACAGCGACCATGGTGAGCGCGAGGACGACAATGCGCAGCGCCGGCAGCCAGGTCGGCGTCCGCGACAGCAGGGCGAAGCTCCACGCGCCGGTCACCGCGGTGGCTGCGGCGAGCACCAGCCGGCCGGAACGCCGCGCCCGCCGTTCCCACGCCTCGGCGGCCCCCATCGCGACGAGCGCGGCCACCGCTGGGGCAAGGGCCACGGTGTAGTAGGCGTGGTAGATGCCGGCCATCAGCGAGAAGACGAGGGCGGTGACGACGAGCCAGCCACCCCAGATCAGGTATGCCGCGCGCCGCCCGTCGGTGCGCGGACTCCGGCCGCGGTAGGCCACCCCCGCGACCAACAGCAGGGCCGCGGCGGGCAGCAGCCAGGAGATCTGACCACCGTTGTCGGAGTTGAACATCCGCAGCAGGCCGGTCTGACCCCAGCGGGCGGTGGCGGTGCCGACCGAGCCCACCTCGGCGCCGTCGATCCGGCCCAGGCCGTTGTAGCCGAAGGTCAACTCGAGGAACGAATTCGTCTGCGAGCCGCCGATGTAGGGCCGCAGCCCGGCCGGCACGAACTCGACGATCGCGACCCACCAGCCTGCGGTGAGCAGCATCGCGGCGGCGCCCAGGGCGGCATACCGGAGCCGGCGGAGGAAGGCCGGGCGAGCCGCGACCAGCCAGACCAGCGCGATGGCCGGGATGACGAGGAACACCTGCAAGGTCTTCGTGAGGAAGCCGACCCCGAGGAAGACACCGGTGAGCAGATACCACCGCAGGCCGCCAGCGCCGGGGGCGCTCGACGCGTCGACCGCCCGCAGGGCGGCCCACACGGCGAGGGTCATCATGCAGACGAGCAGCGCGTCGGGGTTGTCGAACCGGAACATCAACGCGGCCACCGGTGTGAGCGCCAGCAGCGCCCCGGCGAACAGCCCTGCGCCGGAACCGAAGTGGCGGCGCACCGTAGCGTGCAGCACCCCGACGGTCGCGACCCCGAGCAGCACCTCCGGCACGAGGATCGCGAACGAGTTGAGCCCCAGCAGGCGCACCGACAGCGCCATGAGCCAGACCGCGGCCGGCGGTTTGTCGACGGTGATCGAGTTCGCGGCATCCGAGCTGCCGTAGAAGAACGCCGTCCACGACTGCGAGCCCGCTTGCGCGGCAGCGGAGTAGAACGCGTTCGCGTAGCCACTGGCGGTGAGGTTCCATAGGTAGAGAGCGGCTGTCGCGGCGAGCAGACTCCACCGCGCGGGCTGCTCCCAGGGTGCCGGGGCGGCTGCGTCAGGGGTTTCGGCAGGGGCCTCGGCGGGGGCCTCGGCGGGGGCCAGTGGGCGGTGCCGGTGCAGGGTCATCGCGGTCATGATGGCGACGATCCAGGTCGCCGCTGTGCCATGGCTGTGCCGACCCGCTGAACGGGCCATGGCCGGGCCGCATCGGCCCGGCAGTCGGCTCAGGGTGTGACGCGGGGGGCCCAGGCGGGCGCGGAGGAGGCGTCGTCGGGGGCCGGCAGGAGCACCGAGAAGGTCGTGTCACCGGGGCTGCTGACCAGCTCGACCCGCCCACCGTGGGCGGCGGCGACGGCGGCCACGATGGACAGCCCCAGCCCGGTGCTGCCCCCGGCCCGGGTGCGGGCGCTGTCACCGCGGGCGAACCGTTGGAAGACGTCGGCCTGCAGGTCGGCCGGCACCCCGGGGCCGTCGTCGTGGACGCTCAGACGCACCCACCCGGGTTCTCGGCTCAACGCAGTGCGCACTGTCGTGCCGGGCAGCGTGTGTACCCGGGCGTTGGCCAGCAGGTTGGCCACGATCTGGTGCAACCGGGCCTGGTCGCCGCGCACGAGCACCGGCTCGTCGGGCAGCTGCAGTCGCCACTTGTGGGCGGGGGAGGCGGCGTGCGCGTCGGAGACCGCGTTGACGACGAGCTCGGTGAGGTCGACCTCCGTCTGCTCCAGGGGCCGGCCGGCGTCGAGGCGGGCCAGCAGCAGCAGATCCTCGACGAGGGAGGACATCCGGGTCGCCTCCGACTCGACGCGCCCGAGTGCGTGCACGACCGACGCCGGCACCGGCTCGCGCTCGCGGCGGGTCAACTCGGCATACCCCCGGATCGAGGCCAGTGGCGTGCGCAGCTCGTGGGAGGCGTCGGCGACGAACTTGCGCACCCGCTGCTCGCTGTGATGGCGGGCGTTGAGCGCGGCGTCGACGTGGTCGAGCAATTCGTTGAGCGCCAACCCCACCTGGCCGACCTCGGAGCGGGGGTCGGTGTATGCCGCGGGCACCCGCTCGGCGAGCGCGACCTGCCCGGAGGCCAGGTGCTGTTTGGAGACCCGTTGCGCGGTGTCCGCGACCCGGTGCAGCGGTTGCAGGTTGCGCCGGATCATCACCGTGCCGGCCAGGCCCATCGTTGCCAGGCCGAGTAGGCCGGTGAGCACGGCGTTGAGGGCGATCGCCTCGACAGTGCGCTGTTGCGGTTCGATCGGCAGCCCGACGACGAGCGTCACGGGGCTACCGGTGAGCCGGTTGACGGCACTCGTCGCCGCGACCCGATAACTGCCCAGGTCGTCGCCGAGGTCGACCGTCTTGGGTTGGGCGCCGATACCGGCGTTGCTCAGCAGCACCAACTGGGTGCTCGTCAGGCGCACCTGGGTGCCCTCGGCGGTGCTGGCCTGGCCGAAGTTGAGAATGCCGAGCTGCGCGGTGAGCCCCTCGTTGCCGGGGCCCCGACGCCGGACGTCGCCGTCCTGGTTGTCGCGCAACGGCGGAAGCTGCCGCAGTGCGGTCTGCAATTGGTCGTCGGTCTGGCGAGTGAGGTGGCGGTCCAGCGCGGTGACGCTGACCGCACCGGTCACCACGGAGATCACGGTGAAGAGCGCGAGCATCGAGGCGACGAGCTTGGCGGTCAGCGTCCACGTAGCCGGTTGGCGCCACGAGCGGGCCGGCGACGCTGTGGGGAAAGCGGGCGGCATACCGGGGGGAGGCGCGGAAGGAGGCCGCGGGGGCGGCGCGGCGGCGCTCACGTCAGATCGCCGGCTTCAGCACATAGCCGACGCCCCGCATCGTGTGGATCATCGGCGCCCGGCCGGCGTCGATCTTCTTGCGCAGGTAGGAGATGTAGAGCTCGACGACATTGGCCTGGCCGCCGAAGTCGTAGTTCCACACCCGGTCGAGGATCTGGGCCTTCGACAGCACCCGCTTGGGGTTGCGCATGAGATAGCGCAACAACTCGAATTCCGTTGCGGTGAGCTGGATCTGGGCGCCCGCGCGAACCACCTCGTGGGAGTCCTCGTCGAGAGTGAGGTCGCCGACGACGAGCAGCGAATCGTCCTCGTCCTGGGCCACGAGCACCGTGCGGCGCATCAGCGCGCGCAGCCGGGCGACGACCTCTTCGAGGCTGAACGGCTTGGTGACGTAGTCGTCGCCGCCGGCGGTCAGCCCGGCGATCCGGTCCTCGACGGCGTCGCGGGCGGTGAGGAAGAGCACCGGGAGCCGGTCGTTGTGCTCGCGCATCCGGCGCAGCACCTCCAGGCCGTCCATGTCCGGCAGCATCATGTCGAGGGCCACGGCATCCGGTTCGAACTCGCGTGCCGCGCGCACCGCAGCCATCCCGGTGCCGGCCGTCTTGACCTCCCACCCCTCGTAGCGCAGCGCCATGGACAGCAACTCGGTGAGGTTGTGCTCGTCGTCGACGACGAGCACCCGCGGCGGCGTGCCGTCGGGGCGCTGGAGCTTCTGCGGCTTGGCGGGCGTCGAGGTCATGGCATCGAGTCTCTGGGTGGGCGGTGTCGCTCAGGTGTGGGCCGGCTGTGTGATTCCTGTGAAGGCTAGCCGGGCTGCCCGGGGTTGTGGGGGCACTCGCGATGGGCGCACGGCCCGCCGACACCGTGGAGACAGGTGCGACACAGTCCCGCAGCCCACCCTCGTGAGGTCCTCGGCCGGCGATCGCCGGTCGGTCCCGACGACCGGAGGTATGCCGTGTCCCACCCCCTCGATCCCGTGTCCGGAGCACAAGAGGCAGAGCCGGCAGCGACCGGTGCGCCGCAGTCGCCGAGTGCCCCGGTCGTCCCTGGCGTCGACTGGGTCGCCCAGGTGTCTGAGGCCTCCGAGCTGCCTAAGGTCTCCCCGTTGCCTGAGGCCTCCCCGGTGCCTGAGGTCTCCCAGCTGGCTGAGGCACGGTTCTCCGGCGACCCTGCGCTCCCCGAGCCAGCGGTGCCGGCGCCGGTCCGGACTCGCTGGAGCGGTCGGCGCACCGCGGTCGTCGCCGCCGCGGTGACCGGCCTGGCTGCGCTCGGTGCTGTGGGCGCAGCTGCCATGAGCTCAGATGGCATTGCCGCGGTGGGGGATTCGCGGGGTATCGATGGCGGTCCCGGTCAGCCCGGCCAGCCCGGTCAGCCCGGCCGCCTCGGCTGGCAGGGGCAACCGCGCAGGCCCGGCCAAGGGGCGCCCATTGACCCGAACCCATCGGGCAGCGGCTCGCGAGTCGGTCGCGGTGCACCGCCGACCGGCGCACCGGACGGCAGCGAGCTTCCGCAGGCTCCCGACGGGGCGCCTGCCCCCGCACTCCCCGGTGGCTGAGCTGCGCTGCGGGTGGTGCGCGGTGCGCTGGGGTTCAACCGCATCGACCGTATCGAGCGTGCCCGCGCGCGCTGAGAGAGCGCCCGTGCCGTCGTCCTGGGGAGTGGTGGCACACCACCTACGACGCCGCCATGCGCGCCATCATGATTGGTGATCCCCGCACGTCGCGACGGGGAGCGGGGCGCCTACTCTGGTGAGCATGGTCGACTCCGAGCTGGCCCAGGCCCACCAGGCCGTCGGGCCACGGGGTGAGAGTGTCTGGCAGCATGAGGCACGGCTCCTGCAGTCACTGTGGCGGCAGCGGGCCCGCCTGGCACCGGCCGGCGAGGGCCCCGGCGACGGGGTCCGGCTCACCTCAGCCGATGGCGTGGCCATGCGCAACTTCCTCTCACCGGCGGCCCGACGCTCGGCCGAGTCGACCGGGCCTTGGGCTGCGGGTGGCTCGGCCAAGGAGCGGGCCACCCGTCAGCAGGACCTCTTGTCGACGCAGACGTTGTGCCACAACATCTTCGGACCGCTGGCCGAGGCCCCCGGCGACCCACGGGCTGCCGAGGCCTTGCGGCTGCTCGAGCCCGACCTCGCGATCATCGAGCACGTTGCCTTCGATGTCGCGGCCAAGAAGGGCAACGCCGCCGTGATCGGGCGGCCGTCGAGCTTCCAGGCCGTGGTCGACTACCGCGACGCGAAGGGGGCCGCGCGCAGCCTTGCGATCAAGGCCCGCTATGCCGAAGGCCATTCCGGTGGCGCGCTGCAGCTGCCTGAGAGCGCCGTGGCGGTGATGCGCCGGTCGGGGGTCTTCGGGCGCCTGGACCCGCTGGATCTGCCGCCGCGCTGCAACGCGCTGCTGCGCGAGCATGTCGCGACGATCGTGATGAACGTGCACGCCCGGCGACGGGCCCGATTCGTCTACCTGTATCCGCTGCGGCACGAGAAGGCGAGTCAAGCGGTCTCGGTCTACCGGGAATACCTGCGTGAGTCAGCAGGATTCGCCGCGCACACGCTCGAGGGTGTCGTCGCGGCGCTGCGGTGGGCCTACGGCGAGAAGTGGGTCGAGGACCTCTACGGGCGCTACCTCGACCCCACCGTGATCCGCCGCGCCGCGCGTGGGTGAGAGATCGGTCAGCTGACCGATGGTGGGGGCCACGCGGCATACCTAGCCTGAAGTGACCTTCGTCACTCAGGAGTCGTCATGACCGAGTTGCACTGGATGCCCGCCACCGAGATGGCCGCCAAGATCCGCGCCGGTGACCTCGACGAGGTCGAGGTCGCCGAACACTTCATCGCCCGGGTCGAGGCGATCAACCCGGGGATCAACGCGATCGTCCAGTTCGACCCCGACGAGGTGCGCGCCGATGCGGCGGCGCTGCGCAGCCATCGCCTCGGCGGCGGGGCGACCGGCCCGATCCACGGCGTGCCCTACACGATCAAGGACCTCACCAACGTCGCCGGCAAACCGACGACCTTCGGGATGACCGTCATGAAGGACAACATCGCGCCGGCCGACGCCCCCATCGTGGCCCGGATGCGCGCCGCCGGAGGCCTCTACCTCGGCAAGACGAACACCCCGGAATCGGGCTACTACGGCGGCACCGACAACCACCTCTACGGGCCCACCCACAACCCGTGGAAACCGGGTCACTCGGCGGGCGGCTCCAGCGGTGGCGCGGCGGCGGCGGTCGCTGCCGGCCTGTGCCCGCTGGCCGAGGGCAGCGACGGCGCCGGGTCGGTGCGGATCCCCGCCGCTCTCTGCGGGGTCGTCGGGCTCAAGCCGACGGTGGGCATCATCCCGCAGGTCGTGCTCGCCGGCCGCTACTACACCTGGGCCTATCACGGCCCGATCACCCGCACCGTCGAGGACAACGCGCTCATGCTCGACGTCGTCGCCGGGCCGTCGCTGGCCGACCCGATGACGATCGACCGGGTCGAGGCGTCCTATCTGACCGCGCTCACCGGCGCCGCTGGTGTCGAGGGCCTGAGGGCGGCCTGGTCGCCCGACATGGGTCTGGGGCAATACGTCGACCCCGAGGTGCTGGCGATCTGCCGCGAGGCCGTCGGCGCGATCGAGGCGGCCGGGGTCACGGTGACCGACGCGTCCCCGGAGTGGTCGGGCACCTCGGTGGCGATGTGGGAAGGCATCTGGGTGCCCGGCTTCGCCAGCGAGCACGACCTGCTCGACTGGCCCAGCCTGCGCGGGGAGGTCGACGACAACCTCATCGAGCTGATGCGCGAAGCCGAGACCACGACCGCCGTGCAGATCGGCAATGCCGACGTCGTGCGCGGCGGGATGTGGGACACCTGGACCGCCTTCATGACGGACTTCGACATCCTCATCTCACCGACCCTCGCGAGCGCGACGATCCCGCTCGAGCAGTTCGCGCCGAGCTGGCTGGCCGGGCGGTCGCTGCGGGAACAGCTGTTGGACTGGCTGCTCACCTACCCCTACAACATGCTCACCGTGCCGGCGATCACCGTGCCGGCCGGGTTCACCGCGGACGGGCGCCCGGTCGGGCTGCAGATCGCGGCGCGGCACCGGCAGGACGCGTTGCTGCACCGGGTCGCCCTGGCCCTGCAGCAGCGACGCACTTGGCTGGACCGGATGCCGGGCTGAGCCCGGTGGTCCGGCTCGGCCGGAGCGCAAGCGCGCCGGTGGGGTCGGGCGGGGCCGCCGATGGGGGGTGGGCGGGGTGCCGGTCGGAACCCCGAAGCGTGCGTCCGCAGTCAAGGCCGCGGCAGCGGGCCCGCCCCTACCATCGAGCATGGCCCGTGCACCGGTCACGCGCGCCGCGCCGGACGGCGACCTGACCCAGGCGATCCTGCCGGGGAGCCCGCTCAACGCGGCATACGGGATCCTCGGATTCCTGCTTCGCGACGCAGTGGCGGGCGCGATCATGAGCCACGCCGCCCGCCCGTTCGGTGGCGTCGTCGTCGCCTCCGTCGGGTATGCCGCGCACACCGCCGACTACCTGGCCACCCGGCTGTTCGAGCAGCCTGCGGTCGGCGGCCTGCTCGCCGAGGCCGGCGACGCCCCGGTGTTCTGGGCCGACGTGCCGCGCGGCACCGCGCTGCGGCTCATCGACGACGTGCTCGCGCCGTCGGGTTACCGGGAGGGGGCCAGCATGGTCCTCGAGCGGGACGGGCGCGGTGGCAGCACGATCCTGCACGTGAGCTACACCCGGCCGGAGGTGGCCGAGCAGACCCGCCCGGCCGTCGCCGGCGCGCTCGTGCCGTGCCGTCGGGTGCTCTCGGATCTGCGGGCCCGGGCCGCCTGCCGGCTCACCCCCCGCGAGACGCAGATCCTCACCCTCATCGCCCGCGGTATGGACAATGCCGAGATCGCGGCCACCTTGGTCGTCGCCCGGCGCACCGTCGCCACCCACATCGAGCGGATCCTCGCCAAGACCGGTGCACCGTCTCGCGCCGGTGCGGTCGCCACCGGGATCCGGCTGGGCCTGGTGCCGGTCGACGTCTGACTGAACAGAGGGGTAGGTGTGGCCACGTCGCGCGGTGAGAAAGCGCCCATGACGTCGTCGTGGGGTGTGTTGGCACACCACCTACGACGCCGCCACTTGCGCTCTCTCAGCGCGCGGCGAGGGCACGGCGCCCGCCCGCGCAGGAGCACAGCCCACCGCAGCGCTCGGCGATGCCAGGGTGGCAGGCTGGGCCCGTGCGAGAACTGGCAGGTTCTCGGCGGCTCGGGCGTTGCCCAGCATCAGCTCCGCCATCTTCGAGCAGGCAGGAGAACGGCTTCCTGTCGTTCGCAGAGGCGGCCGTCAGGGCGCCACGACGATCCCGCGTGCGGCGAAGCGGTCGCGGACCAGGGCAGCGGCGGCCTGCCCGTCGCGTGCCAGGGCGACCCGGTAGGTGGCGCTCGCGGCGGCGTCGAAGCTGGTGTCCGGGGCGTAGTCGAACTGGCTCTGCACGAGCGTGGTGTCCCAGGCCCGCGAGCTCAGGCCGAGCGCGGCATACCCCTGGCGGATCTCCCACAGCCCCTGCGACCAGATCTGCCCGTCGTGGTGCACCTCACCGTTCGTGTCGGCGACCGTCATGCCCGTGTGGAAGCTGCGGATGCAGTGGATCGGGCCGGCCGTGTAGGAGGTCGAGTCCCAGTCCATCGGGCAGTCGGCCGGCGCGAGCACCGGCCAGCCATTCGCGGCGGCGGCGTCGAGGCCGACGGTGACCGCGAGGTAGTCGCCCCACGCCTCACCGATGGAGCCCGCCTGCACGCTCGCGCCGAAACCGGGCACCTGCGACTGGTGCACGGCGTGGCCGTATTCGTGGACGATCACCTCGGCGTCCTCGGCATCGTCGACCCCGCCCTTGCCGAACCGCAGCCGGTAGGGCTTGTCGGTCTGGTAGCTGTTGTCGCCACCGAACTGGTCGATCTTCACATCGAGCGGCTGGTCGACGATGGCCCGCGAGTGCACCCCGTCGAAGCCGAGACTGCGCAGGTATTCCTGCGCCTGGTCGACCCAGAAGTAGGCCATCACCTGCTCGAACCGGTCGTCGTGCCGGGTGTAGAAGAAGGCGTTGGTGGGGCTGAACGCCGGTGTCCCCGTTGCCGATTGCACCGTCACCCAGGTCCCGCGCAGGTAGCCCGAACCGTCGAGGTTGCGCAACGACACGCTCGCGTATGCCGCGGCCGGCACCGCGGAGTCGGCGTCCTTGTCGTCGGTGAGGCTCTCGTCGCCGGTCGACTGCACCGGGTTGACCATGAAGATCCGGGCGGTGCCGGTGCTCGTGCCGGGGGTCGGCTTGACCGCCTGAGCGGGTGCCGCGACCGAGACCGCGCCGACGAGCGCGAGAGTGGTGGCCGCCAGGGCGGCGACGTGGCGCAGCGACGTGCTCATGTGATGGCTCCCCGATCCGTTGGTCCGCTTCGCAGTGACTCTAACCCTCCGGTCGCCGCCGGTGAGGTGGTTCGGGGGTCTGCCCGCGGCATACCGGATCGCGCACGGGGTCGGTCACCGCGGCCGCGTCACGGTGAGGACTCGATGCCGGCACGGGTATGCCGCGTCGGCAGGTCTTTGACCCGACGGGCCCTGGCTTGGCCCGCCGGGCCCTGGCTTGACCCGCCGGACCCTGGCTTGACCCGACAAACCACCGCTCCACCCGAGAAGGTTTCTCGGGTGGAGCGTGGGTTTATCGGGTGACCCGATAATCGGGTGACAGGTGAGACGGCGGCGTCAGGCGAGGCGCTCCTTGAGACCGTCGAGTTCGGCGCGCAGCTGGGCCGGCACCTTGTCGCCGATCTTGGCGTACCACTCCTCGATGAGCGGCAGCTCGCGGCGCCACTCGTCGGCGTCGACGGCCAGGGCCTGGGCGACATCGTCCTCGGTCATGTTCAGACCGGAGATGTCCAGGGCGCCCGGTGCCGGGACGAGACCGATGGGGGTCTCGACGGCCTCGGCCTCGCCCTCGAGCCGCTCGACAACCCACTTGAGCACGCGGCTGTTCTCGCCATAACCCGGCCACAGCCACTTGCCCTCGGCAGTCTTGCGGAACCAGTTGACCTGGTAGATCTTCGGCAGCTTGGACTCGTCGTGCTGCTTGCCGATGTTGATCCAGTGGCCCATGTAGTCACCGGCGTGGTAGCCGATGAACGGGAGCATGGCCATCGGGTCGCGGCGCACGACGCCCACGGCGCCGGCGGCGGCAGCCGTCGTCTCGGAAGACAGGATCGAGCCGACGAAGGTGCCGTGGGTCCAGTCGCGCGATTCGTAGACCAACGGGACGGTCGTGGCCCGGCGGCCACCGAAGAGGATCGCCGAGATCGGCACACCATCGGGGTTGTCGTACTCGGGAGCGATCATCGGGCACTGCTTGGCCGGGGTGGTGAACCGGCTGTTCGGGTGGCTCGACACCTCGCCGCTGTCCGGGGTCCAGTCGCGGTTCTTCCAGTCGATCAGGTGCGCCGGCTTCTCCTTGGAGATGCCCTCCCACCACACATCGCCGTCGTCGGTGCGCGCGACGTTCGTGAAGATCGAGTTGCCCTTCTCGATGGTGTGCATCGCCATCGGGTTGGTGTCCAGGCCGGTGCCCGGAGCGACACCGAAGAGACCGAACTCGGGGTTCACGGCATACAGGCGACCGTCCGGACCGAACCGCATCCACGCGATGTCGTCACCGATCATCTCGGCCTTCCAACCCGGGATGGTCGGCTCGATCATCGCGAGGTTGGTCTTGCCGCACTGGCTCGGGAAGGCGCCGCAGACGTAGTGCACCTTGCCCTTGGGGGAGGTGAGCTTGAGGATGAGCATGTGCTCGGCCATCCAGCCGTCGTCGTGGGCCATGGCCGAGGCGATCCGCAGGGCATAGCACTTCTTGCCCAGCAGCGCG
>WBZP01001045.1_pt1 | contig 35391 bp, 32 predicted proteins | sample 5204301 | NCBI WGS metagenome assembly WBZP01 (sample SAMN12412401, study PRJNA552823) | activated sludge metagenome | isolation source: activated sludge from nitrification reactor of wastewater treatment plant... | place: USA: Pennsylvania | collected 2017 | reverse complement strand
CAGACAACATGATCCTTCATGCGGCAAACGGCATGGACAACGCATCGCGGGCGCGTGGCGTGTCCGCGGCCAGCCCAGGACGCTGAGCCTGTGCCGCCGCATTCGTGTCGAATTTCTTTCCAGCCGCCGCCGAGGCGGGCGCCTAGTTCACGCCGGCATCGAAGGTGCGGACATAGGGCAAGCGGCCGCAGCCACAGCGGTGTTCTCGTCAGACGTGAGATCGAAGTTCACGATCACATCACTGCCCACGCACATCACCGACATCAAGATCAACACGCCGTTTTCGCGCATCACCGGGGACGGCAGCGTCGACACCGACATCGTCTCTGGCGCGGACGTGCACCCGGTCGAGGTCCACTCCAAGGTCAGCGGCTCGGCCAGCGCCTCGACGCATCTTGCATCCAGCGCTGCGGCCTTGCGTGGTCATCTGGTGGAGATCGACCGCGCCACACCGCCCCCGCCCGACTCACCACCCACGGTGACGGTGGAGTTCCTATTCGAGGTCTTCTGGACTTTCGACCTTGCGGTGGGCATGCCCTTCCTGGAGTCGGCCGATGCGGGCGCGTATTTTGCGATTGCCGGCTTCGAAGACGGTGAAACGCTTGCGGTGTTGAGCGGGCCCGGCGCTTACGGCGTGGGTGGCGACGGCAAGTTGCTCTGGGAGTTCGACCCCTTCGCCTCGATCATGTTCGGAGCCGCGTCGGTCTCCGGCTCGGCGGAAATCCGCGGCACCATCACCGTGGACTCCGGCGTGGTGGGCGCGTTCAGCGTCATCACGGACGCGGCAGGGTCCGCACATGCCCGGCCGGTGCCGGAGCCCGCCGGCTGGGTGCTGGTAGCGCTGGCGCTCGGCTTGCTCGCAACACGCGGCTGCTTGCGCATCAGCTCACGACGCTGATGTGCACGGGCCGGCAACGCTGCCGGCGCTGAGTCTCAGCCTCGTCCGGACACTCGGTTTGCCGCCTGGTGGCGGCAGCGGCACCAGGACACGCGCCAGCCGCGTGCGCTGACGGCGGTCCCGTGCCATTGCGCTGGTGCGCTTGGCTGCCCTGCCCGGCGGGACGCAGCCACCTGCCCGTTCGCCACCACGTCGGCCTCAGCGTGTGCGAGGCCATCCGATGCGCCCGTTCGTGGGATGGCCTCTCACGCCCTCAGCGCGGTGACCTGTGCCTGCCGGTGGGAAAGGGCTGGCAGGCGGTAGGCCCCAAGGTCAAGGGCTTGCGGGTGCACTCGAAAGTCGGTTCGACAGTGGCGGCACCGCGCACGCCGCGCGCGGCGCACTTGAATCGCCCGTCGCCCATTCGCCAGCCAGCATGCCCGGTTCTGGCGGAAACTAGGGGAGATTCCGAACGCGCCGCCGGTGCGGCAACAGCGTTTGACGCAGTGGCAAACGCCCAGGTTCTGCGGGTCGCGCACAAGCAGGGCGAACGGCGACACTTGGGCACCGAGCGGCGCCCGCGGATGGTCTCTGCGCTCAGTAGCCTGCTGCCCGCACGGTGGCCATCCAGGTCGAGACCAAGCCCAGGTCTACGGGCTGGGCGCCGAAGGGCGGCCCGAGGACATACAGGCGCTGGTTCAGGGTGCCGATGTAGGTCTGCTGCGCAGGGTCGTGCCGGTAATAGTAGCCCGAGCCGTTGCCGCTGGTGCCCAATTGGCCGAACCAATGGGGGTAGAAGCGGCGAGCAAAGTTGAAGATGCGGTCGCTGTCGGGGGCGCTGCTCAGGATCGCGCCGATTGCGCTTGCGTTCCGCGGCGCGCCGAGATGATCGAAGGCGCCAGCAGCCGGATGCGTCCCCGCAGAGCCCGTGGGTTGCGGCGGCAACGCCGCCGTGATCAGGCTGGATCGCATCGCCTCCCAGCCGCTGCCGTCCACAGCCAGCGCAGGCAGGGGCGCGCTGCCGGCCATCGGCGCGGCGATGGACGTGCAGCCATGGGTCGGTAAGGGGCGGCCCTGGTTCCACCACAGGTTGCCCGAAACCGAGTTCAACGCGCTGCCCGCCGAGGCGTTGAGCGGGCAGGGCCAGACATCGTTGCCCACCGTGAAGTGGCCGCCGTGGGAAACGACAAGGTTGCCCCAGAACGTGGCGTTGGTCGTAGCCAACACGCGGTTGACGGGCGCTGGCGATCGCGACCCGACGCCCCAGCAAGGGTCGACGCCGACGTAGTCCTGCACCGTCTCGTCCCAGGTCTGGCAATCGCTTCCCGCACCATCGCCGGCACCCAGGATGCGGCTGGCATGCACCCGCACCGCATCGCCGCCATAGGTGGTGCCGCCCGCGGCCGGCGCAACGTATTGCGGCGTGTAGATGATGGTGTTGTGGATCGCGGTGCAGTCCGCGCAACCGCTGAATTCGAGGGCCGCCTCGCGCGCGTCGACGATCAGGTTGTTGCGCGCCACAGTGCGCAGCGCTTCATAGTCCCAGCGGCCGTCTGCGCTGAAGTAGTAGGTGGCGTCGGTGTCCTCGCCCCCCAGTTCAACTCGGCGCACACGGTAGAAGACGTTGCTGTCGTACAGCACATCGATCGAGCCGCCTTTGGCCTCGATGCCCAGGCCACCGCCGATCATCGCCACCCCGTTGCGACAAAAGGCGGCACGATGCACGCCGACGTTGTCGATGCCGTGGCGGGTCGTCTGCATCACGGTGCTGTCCAGCACCCACAGGTCCTGCACCTGGTTGAACTTCATGCCGTCCATCGACAAGCTCTCGCTCGACTCGCCGTCGCGCTCGTCGCGGCCAAACAGGTTCTGCACCGTGACGCGGGTCACGACGATGTGGTGCGAGGGTTCATGACGGCCGTACACCGAGGTGTTCAGCTGGCCGTTGACCAGCGCGCTGCTGCTGCCATTGGCGGCTGCGCCCGCCACATGGATGCCGGCCGCGGCCTGGATGGGCTGCGGATCGGCATGGCGACGGCCGTCCCAAGCGCCCACCTTTGGTGGCCCGATCGTGACACCGTCGATGACCAGGTACGACACGCCCAACAGGTTGATGCCGTGCATCAGCACAGTGGCCTGCGGCCGGGGGTCGGTGGCCACGATGGCGATCGGGTTCGTCGGTCCACGCAACAGGCGCTGCGCATGGATCTCGGTGCCCAGGTTGTCGGCGTAGGTGCCCGGCGCCAGGCGAATGCGTACCGGGCTGCCAGCGTGCAGGCTCTGCGCCGTGCGCAAGGCCTCGCGCACGCCCGCCGTGCCCTGCGCCGATGTGACGTCCAGGTTCACCCACGCCATCGGGGCAATGGCGTCGACGAAGAGCATGTCGTTGCAGCCCGGCAGCTGCGCGGCAGCCGGTGCCATGCTCAGCAGCAGTGACAAGAACAGACACGCTGGGCCCAGCACAGCGCGCAACAGGCGGAGGGTTTGGTGCATGCGGCGAAGGGTAGTCAGCCCGTTGCCTGGACGATCTTCGAAAACAAGGTAGAACTGCGTCGCAGATCCGGTGATCCAGAACGGACCCGCATCCGAGGTGCGGGGGCAGGCGTGCGCCTGGCCACCCAGCGGCGCGACCCGCGTCGGCACGAGCGCCGTATCGGGCACACCTGTGCCTCCGCCTCCGTTCACCTGGGAGCTCTGACATGCGTTCGATCCGCAAACTCCTGGCTCTGTTCGCGCTGCTGATGACCGTCGGCTTGTCGGCGTATGCCCTGACCACCGCCGAGCTCGCTGCGGCGCTCAACGGCATGGATGTCGTCAGCTACTTCAAGGAAAGTGGACCGGTGAAGGGGCAGCCGGCGTTCCGTCGTGACTTTGATGGTGGACGTTACCTGTTTGCAAACGCACAGAACCAGGCGGCGTTTGTTGCCGACCCGGACCGCTACCTGCCGCAGTTCAGCGGCCTGTGCGCCACCGGCATCTCCCTGGGAAAGGTGTTCAAGGGTGACCCGGACACCTGGAAGATCGTCGATGGCAAGCTGTACCTCTACCACTCCGGCCCCGTGCGTGCCAAAGGCGACGCCGATCCGAACACCATCGCCCGTGCGCATCAGAACTGGGCGGCCCGCAAGTAATGCGACGTGAGCCCCTGCGAGACCATGGCTCGCCCGCCTCAGGATTTGGCTGGGCACAGGTGATGCGATCGCTCCGCGATCGAACTCACAAGCCGGCCTTGCGCAGTGCCGCCTGGAAGCGCTCCCTCGTCGCGGGATCCGCAAAGCGATTGCCGAAGTCGGCCACCGGGAAGTTGGGCTGCAGTCGCCGCATCTCGGCAGCTGCCTGGTGCGCCGGTTCGAGCCGGTCGGCCTGGGCCAGGATGGCCGCGCGCAGGGCGTGCATGGCGGCAGAATCAGGGAATTCGGCCAGCATGCGTTCGCAGGCAGCCAGCGCCTGCGGGTAGCGCTCGGCGGCGAAATAGGCAATGACGATGGCCTGCCGCACCGGCGAGCGGCGGCCGGCCGGGTCCAGCCGAAGTGCGCTCTCCATCAACGCCAGCGCCTCTTGCGTGCGGCCGGCATACATCAGGATGTCGCCGCGCATCTCCGCGATCACCGTGTCGCTGGGGTTGAGCGCGCGGGCACGTTCCGACTCCGCCAGCGCCAGGTCGTAGGCGCCCCGAATGGCATGGATGCGGCCAAGCTGCGCGTGGGCGCGGGCGTTGGCGCCCGGGTCGTTGAGGGTCAGCGCGTGGCGGGCCGCACGCTCCGACAGCTGCAGGCCATGCGCCGGGTCTTCGATCCAGCCGAGGTTGGCGCGTTGGTCCTCGAGCTCGCTTTCGACGACATAGGCCATCGCATAGTCGGGCGCCAACTCGCGCGCCTTGGCGGCGAGTGCACGGCCTTGGCGGTTGGCCGATCGTTCGGCCTTGGCCAGCTGGGCGCGCGCCAACAGCACCAGGTCGTAGGCCGCCCGCTGGCCCGGCGGCCTAGTCGCAGCGCGCTCGCTTTCGAGCTTGCTGACCTTGATTGCCAGCGCGCCGACGACGTTCTGCACGATGCTGTCCTGGATCTGGAAGACATCGCCGCGCGCACGGTCAAAGCGCTCGGACCACAGCACACGCGCATTGCCGGCGTCGCTCAGCTCGACGGCCACGCGCACCTGGCCTTCGGCCTCGCGCACGCTGCCGGTGACCACGTAACGCGCGCCCAGCTCGTGGCTGACGGTCTGCGGCGTGGCCGTACGCTGCTTGAACTGCTGCACCGAGTTGCGTGAGATCACGCGCACGCCGGAATGGCGGCCGAGCGCATGGATGATGTCGTCGGTGATGCCGTCGCTGAAGAACTCGCGCGCCGGGTCGCCGCTGTGGTTGGCCAGCGGCAGCACGGCGACCACGGGCACGGTCTCGGCGGCAGTTTGCGGCAGGTTGGAGCTGCCTATCGGCCAGGCCCAATCGCGGGAATACCCGAACAGCAGTCCGGCCGCGACGGTGAGGCCCGCCGCCCCGGCGGCCAGCGCGGCCAGCGGCCGGCGCTTTGGCCCCGGAGGTGGTGCTACAGGCGCCGCGGCCGGAGGTCCAGCGGCTGCGTGGGCCGCATCGGGCTCAGCCGGTGGCGCCGTTGCCGCCTCGGCAACAGGCTCCTCTGTTGCGCCGGGCAGACATGGCGCCACCGGCGCGATCAGCCGGTAGCCCCGCTTGGCCAGCGTCTCGATGTAGCTGGGTCGCCGGGCATCGTCGCCGAGCGCCTTGCGCAGCTTGATGACGGCCTGGGTGAGCGCATCGTCACCCACCACCACCCCGGGCCAGACGGCGTTGAGCAGCTCATCGCGGCTCACCACCTGGCCGGCGCGCCGGGCCAGGTGAACCAGGACCTCGGCCACTTTGGGTTCGACGCGCTGCAGCTCGGGTGCCTGGCCTTCGCGTCGCAGCTCGCCGGTGCCCGCATCCACGCGCCAGGGGCCGACGGTCCATGCGGCGGCGGCGTCCGGGCCGCCGTCGGGGCCCGCGGGCGTGTTGGCGGATGGCACGTAAGTCATTGATTAAAAACGAAATTGTCTTGTTCGTTGTTTGTTCGTCGCGTGTTAGCCGCAGCGTCGGGACTTTGCCGGCCCGAGCGATTGTCATCGCCCCATGCACTCCCCGGAGACCATCATGGGTTGGATCAAGTCGCTGGCCATTGTGTCCCTGCTGCTGAGCCTGCAGGCCTGCACCTGGACAAGGACGCTCGTCCACAACTTCGCCGATCTGGACGACCACCGCATCTTCGCCAACCGCGAGGTACCGCCGGCGGCGCAGGCTTCGGCCCTGCGTGGGCTGAGGCAGCAGCCGCAGTTCCTGGCCGCTGTGGCGGTGCCGGACGAAACCGGTGCCACCCGAAATCTGGAAGACTATCTGGCGCAGACCCGTACCGCGGCCTTCATCGTGGTGCACGAAGACCGCGTGGTGCTGGAACGTTATGGACGCGGGTACGACCGGTTCTCGCTGCTGAACTCGTTTTCCATCGCCAAAGCGCTGATGTCGACGCTGGTGGGCATCGCGCTGGCCGAAGGCTGGATCGCCAGCCTGGACACCACGGTGGCCAGCGTCTGCCCGGAGTTCTCGGGTAAACCCTATGGCGCGGCGACGGTGCGCGAGCTGCTGACCATGACATCAGGCATCGCCGACGCACCTTCGCTGCTGCCGGGCCGCGCCGAGGTCTATTACGGTGACGATCTGCACGCGCTGACCCTGCGGGCTCCGGCGCCCTCCACCCAGGGCAAACCCTGGCGCTACAGCGAGGCCGACATCCAGGTGCTGGGCTTTGTGCTGGAACGCGCCGTGGGCATGCCGGTGTCGCACTACCTGGCGGCCAAACTGTGGCAGCCGCTGGGCATGGAGTCCAAGGCGCTGTGGGCGATGGACCGCGAGGGCGGCAGTGAAAAGACCTTCTGCTGCGTCAGCGCACGGGCGCGCGACTTTGCCCGCTTCGGCCAGCTCATGCGCGATGGCGGGCGCTGGCAGGGCCGGCAGCTGGTCCCGGCGGCCTGGGCCGCGCGCAGCGTGTTGCCCGGCATGCCGGTGCTGGACGGCCACCTGCATCAGCATCTGTGGTGGACGCCGCAGGGTAGCCAGGGAGGCAGCGGTGACTACTATGCCTATGGTCACAACGGCCAGTATCTGTACATCAACCCGGCGGCGCGGCTGGTGATCGTCAAGTTCAGCGAGACCAATCGCCAGGACCCGGTGCCGATATTCCGCGCCCTTGCCGATGCGGTGATGGCGCCCCAGCACCTGGCGGAGATCAACCGCCTGGATGCGCCGCTGCTGGCTTCGCGATGAACCGATCCTGCCCGCCGGGGTACGTCTTGGGCAGTGGCCGGACGTCGCCCCACTTCCTCAACCCGATCCCCCACCCGATCCTGGAGCAAGCATGAGCACCCTGAGCCGTCTCGTCCCTATCCTGACCGTCCCCGCCGTGATGCTGCTGGCCGCCTGCGCCACGCCGCGCGCGGCAGCCCCTGCGGTCACCCTGGTGGCTGACCAGAGCAACCCTGTGGCCTTCTGGAACGACATTGCCAACAAGACGGTGCTGGCCACCGCAAGCGTCAACACCACGCCCGAAGAGCAGCGAGCGACCTTCTTTTTCGATCTGGCCAGCGTGCACGTGGCCATCTACGACGCCGTGGTGGCCATCGAGGGCCGCTACCAACCGTTTGCGGCGAAACCCAGGTCACCTGCCGCCGGCGCTTCGACGGATGCGGCGGTCAGCGCTGCTGCCTACGGCGTGCTGAAGGCCTTGTTCCCGAATCGCGCCACGGTGTACCAGGCCGCCTACACGCAGCGCCTGGCCGGTGTTGCCGACGGGCCGGCCAAGGCGCTGGGCCTGGCGCTGGGCGGTGAAGTGGCGGCCGAGGTCGTGCGCCTGCGCGCCAACGACGGGCGCAGCGTGGCGCTGGCGCCCTACGTTTCCGGCGCCGGCCCGGGCGAGTTCCGCGCCGCCAATCCAAACCCGGTGTTCCGCCACTTCCCGGCTATCAGGCCCTTTGCGCTGCAGAGCATGGGGCAGTTCCGGCCAGCACCGCCGCCGGCGCTGGGCAGCGCGGCCTATGCCGCCGCGGTGAACCAGACGCGCCTGCTGGGCGGGACGGCCAGCACCGAGCGCAGCGCCGCCCAATTGGAGGAGGCGCGGTTTCACACCGAACCGCCGCCGCCGGCCATCACGCGCAACCTCGGGCGCTTGGCCTCCACCACCGCCAATGTGGGTGACGCGGCGCGGCTGATGGCGCTGGTCTACGTCAGCTACGTCGATGCCATCGGCGCTTGCTTCGAGGCCAAGTACCACTACGGGACCTGGCGCCCGGTGAGCGCGATCCAGATGGCCGATGCCGACGGCAATGACGCGACCACGGCTGACGCGGGTTGGACGCCGGCACTGCCCACGCCCAACCACCCGGAGTACCCCGCCGCGCACTCCTGCACCTCGGGCAGCGTGGGCGAGGCTTTGCGCCACTTCTACGGCACGCCCCAGGTCACGTTCACCTGGGACAGCACCGTCACCCAGACAACGCGCAGTTACGCCGGCATTGATGCTTTCAACGCCGAGGCCGGCATGGCCCGCATCCACGGCGGCATGCACTTCGGCCACTCGACCGCCGCCGGCGAGGAACTCGGACGGCGGGTTGCCCAGTGGGTGGCCGCGCGCCACTTCCAGCCTCGGGATTGAGGCTCACCTCCGGGCAGGGCACGCCGGGCGCGGTGCCTGCGGTCAAGCGTAGTACATCAGCAGGAAGCCCAGCAGCAGCACCAGCACCCAGCCGGCCATCGTGCTGACCGACCAGGTGCGGGCCATCCGGCTGTCGGCACCATAGCGGCGTTCGGTGCGGTGCCAAGCGTGGATCAGCGCGGCGCGGGCGCCGCCGCCGACACCGCCGCGCAAGGCGGCCAGCGCACCTGCCCCCAGCGCCACCAGCGCCGGGCCGGCGCGACGCCACAGCCAGTCGCTGTCCAGCGTGATGGTCCGCGTGCGCTTGAGCCAGGGCAGCATCACGAAGAAAGCCAGGCCCGAGAACAGCAGCAGTTGCAACTGCGTGAGCACATGCGCCGCCGTGTAGGGCACGTAGTCCACCGCATAGGGCAGCAGTGCGTACAGCGGTTCGGTCCACACGCCCATCGCGATGCACAGGAAGGCCAGCGCCACCATGGCCCAGCGCATGGTCGCCGGCGGTTCGGCCGGCCGCAGGCCGGAGTCCTTCTGGAAAAACACGAACCACGGGAACTTGATGCCGGCGTGCAGGAACACGCCGGCCGAAGCGGCGGTGAGCAGCAGCCACACCGTCATCAGGTGGCCATCGGCCGCGGCCTGGGTGACCATCGACTTGGACACGAAGCCTGAGGTGAGCGGGAACGACGAGATGGCCAGCGCGCCGATGCTGCCGCACAGGGTGGTCAGCGGCATGCTGTGGAACAGGCCGCCGAGTTCGGAACACTTGCGCCGGCCCGTCATCAGCAGCACCGAGCCGGCCGACATCAGCAACCGCGCCTTGTAGATGATGTGCGTGAAGGCATGCGCGGCGGCCCCGTTGAGCGCCATCTCGGTGCCGATGCCGATGCCGGCGATCATGAAGCCCACCTGGTTGATGATGGAGTAGGCCAGGATGCGCCGCATGTCGTTTTCCAGCAGCGCATAGACGATGCCGTAGAAGACCATGAACAGGCCCACCCAGACCAGCAGCTCGGTGCCCGGAAAACCGCGGATCAGCGTGTACACCGCGGTCTTGGTGGTGAAGGCCGACAGGAACACCATGCCCGACCAGGAAGCCTCGGGGTAGGCATCGGGCAACCAGGCCGACAGCGGCGGCGCGCCGGCGTTGACCAGCAGTCCGATCAGGATCAGCCAGTGTGCCGGGCTGTCCAGCGTCATCCGGCCGAAGGCCACGCTGCCGGTCTGCACGACATGACCGGTGATGCCGGCAAACAGCACCACACCACCCAGCAGGTGGATCATCAGGTAGCGCCGCGCCGCGGCGTAGCTGGCGGCGCTGCCCTGGCTCCACAGCACCAGGGTGCTGCCCACGGCCATCAGTTCCCAGAACAGGAACACCGTGATCAGGTCGCCAGCCAGGGTCACACCGACGGCCGAGCCGGCATAAACGAAGGCGGCGGGCACTTCCAGCCGGCTCTTCTGGCCCAGTGCAAAGAGGCCGCCGGCCGCGGCCATCAGGCAGAAGATGATGGCAAACAGGCGCGAGAGCTTGTCCCCCTGCAGCGGGCTCAGGGTGTGATCCAGGAAGCCCAGTTGACAGCTCGGCCCGTCCGGCACCTGCCACACCAGTGCCAGTGCCAGCAGCGGCAGCGCCAGCGTCGCCAGCTGGCGCACCCTGCCGTGCAACCAGAACAGCGCCAGGCCGCCGGCCACCAGCACCAGGCCGGGGTGCAGCAAGGGCAGGGCGGCACCGGTATCAGTCATCACGGTGCCGCCCGTAGTAGCTGTCGGGGCGCTTGAGCAGCAGCGCAAGCGCCTTGGCGACGATGATCATCGCGGCGCAGGCGGCAAAGCCGAACCAGGCATGAAAGCCGAACAGGCTTTCGATGCCGAAGTGCGGATGCAGTTGCACCGCGGCCTCGGCCAGCACCATCACGGCCAGCACGGCCCAGAAGCCGCGGTACAGCTTGTGCACGTTAGCTGGGTGGTCCAGCCAATGGGTCTTGTCGGGGCTCATGCTCAGCTTCAACCTCCGCCGGGCACGAGCTGCCGCGCCAGCGCCAACGGCAACTCGTGCACGAAAAACAGCGCCAATGTGGCGGCGGCAGTCAGGGTCAGCGCCAGCACCATGGGCCAGGGCGCCTCGCCATGCTCGTCGTGGGGGGCGCCGTGTTCGCCCCCATGGGGCCGCATGGGTTCGCCGTGCGGTGCGACAAGAAACGCCCGGTAGACGATGGGCAGGAAGTAGCCCGCGTTGAGCAGGGTGCTGACCGCGATCACGCCTACCACCAGCCATTGTTGTGCGGCCATCGCACCGGACAGCATGTACCACTTGGAGATGAAGCCCGCTGCCGGTGGCAGCCCGATCATCGACAGCGCGCCGATGCTGAACGCGGCCATCGTCCAGGGCATGCGCCGGCCGATGCCGTCGAGCTGGCTGACTTCGGTCTTGTGCGCGGCGGTGTAGATGGCGCCGGCAGCGAAGAACAGCGTGATCTTGCCCAAGGCATGCGCGGCGATGTGCAGCACGGCACCGATGATCGACAAGGGCGCCAGCAGTGCGGCGGTCATCACCACGTAGGACAGCTGGCTGATGGTGGAATAGGCCAGCCGCCTCTTGAGGTTGTCGGCGTTCAGCGCCACCACGGAGGCGGCCACGATGGTAAAGCCGGCCACCGCCACCAGCCAGTCGGACGCACCGTGCAGCCCGGCGCCGGCCAGACTGTCCAGCCCGAAGATGTAGACGATGAGCTTGACCACGCTGAAGACGCCGGCCTTGACCACCGCCACGGCGTGCAGCAGCGCCGACACCGGCGTCGGTGCCACCATCGCCGCCGGCAGCCAGCGGTGAAAGGGCATCAGCGCCGCCTTGCCGATGCCGAACATGCACAGTGCAAGCAGGCCGGCCATCGCGCCATGGCCCAGCTTGCCGGCCAGCACGCCGCCGGCGGTGAACTCAGTGGTGCCGGCAGTCAGCCAGATGAACACCAGCGCCGGCAGCAGGAAGACCACCGAGGTGCCCATCAGCAGCGCCAGGTAGACGCGGCCGCCGGCGCGCGCCTTGTCGGTCCCGTGGTGCGTGACCAGCGGATAGGTGATCAGCGTCAGCGCTTCGTAGAACAGGAACAGCGTGAACAGGTTGCCCGCCATCGCGATGCCCATCGTCGCGCACAGGGCCAGTGCGAAGCAGGCGAAGAAGCGCGTCTGCTTCACCTCGCGATTGGCGCGCATGTAGCCCACCGAATACAGCGAGTTGACGATCCACAGCCCCGCAGCGACCAGCGCGAACAGCATGCCCAGCGGCTCCAGCCGCAGCCGCAGGTCCAGCCCCGGCAGCAGCGTCCACAGCGTCAGCTCGGGCTGGGCGCCGCCTTGCACCGTGGGCAGGAGCTGCAGCACGCACAGCAGCAGCAGCACGGCGGTGATGCCGGTGATGGTCTCGCGCAGCGCCGGCGCGCGGCCGGCCAGCGCGATGAGCAGCGCACCCAGCGCCGGCACGGCCAGCGCAGCCAGCATCCAGTTCTGGGCGGCCATCAGCGCGCGGCTCCCAGCAGCACACCGGCCGCTTCGGCGGCCGAGCCCACCGTGAAGCGTGTGTCCAGGCCGAAGTAGACGGCCCCGGCCACCAGCAGTCCGGCCGGCACCAGCATGGACAGCGGGGCCTCGGTACGGTCGGCGCAGTCGGCACGCAGCGGCTTGAAGTAGGCGGTCTCGACGAAGCGCCAGACGTAGGCCACCGCCAGCAAGGAAGAGCCCAGGATCAGGAACACCAGCCACCACTGGCCCTTTTCCAGTGCCGCCAGCAGCAGGTACCACTTGCTGACGAAGCCGGCCGTTCCCGGTACGCCGATCAGCGACAGACCGCACAGCACGATGCCGAAGCTGGTCAGCGGCATCACACGCGCCAGGCCCTGCACACGCACGAGGCTGCAGCCACCCATGCGCAAGGCCACACCGCCCAGAAGCAGGAAGATTGCGCCCTTGGTCACGCCGTGGTTGAACAGGTGCACGATGGCGCCGGTCAGGCCGCTGGCGCTGTCCTGGCTCATGCCCAGCACGATGTAGCCGATCTGCCCCACGCTGCTGTAGGCGAAGAGCCGCTTCAGGTCGGTCTGGAAGATGGCCATCGTTGAAGCCGCATACATGCCGGCCAGCGCCAGCGCCAGCAACAACTGGGCTGTGGGCAAAGGCCCGAACACCTGCGGCTGGCCGAACACCGAGTAGTAGAAGCGCAGCAGCACGTAGATGGCCACCTTGGTGGCCGTGGCCGCCAGGAAGGCGGTGATGGCAGACGGTGCGAAGGTGTAGGCGTTGGGCAGCCACTGGTGCAGCGGGAACAGCGCCAGCTTGAGTGCCAGGCCCACGGTGATGAAGGCCAGCGCCGCCAGCACCGGACGTGTGCCCTGCAGCGCCGGCAGGCGCTGGGCCAGGTCCACCATGTTCAGTGTTCCCGTCATCAGGTACAGCAGGCCGATGCCGATGACGATGAAGGTGGCGCCGATGGTGCCCAGGATCAGGTACTGGTAGCCGGCCAGCAGGGCGCGCCGGTCGCGGCCCATCGCGATCAGCACGTAGGTCGACAGCGACGAGATCTCCAGGAACACGAAGACGTTGAACACGTCGCCGGTGATGGTCATGCCCAGCAGGCCGCTCAGGCACAGCAGGAACATCGTGTAGAACAGGTAGTGCTGACGCTCGGCAATCTCAGCGCCGATGCTGCGACGTGCAAAGGGCAGCAGCACGAAGGCCATGCCGCTGACCAGCACCAGCACGAAGGCCGACAGCGCATCGACCCGGTATTCGATGCCCCAGGGCGGCTGCCAGTTGCCGATGGCGTAGGACACGACCGCACCGCCCCTGGCCCGCATCCATAGCTGCACGGCCGCATGCAGGGCGAACAGGCTGGCAGCCAACGAGACCACGTACGACAAGCCGCGCCGGCGCAGCAGTACGGTCAGGGGCGCGGCCAGCAGCGGCACCACCACCATCAAGGCGGGCAGATGCTGGTGCCAGCTCATGTCTGCGTGTCGGGCGCCGCGGGCTGGCCCAGTTCGTCCACGCCCAGGATCTCGTCTTCTTCGATCGTGCCGTAGGCCTCGCGGATGCGTACCACCAGGGCCAGCCCCAATGCCAGCGTGGCCACGCCAACGACGATGGCGGTCAGCATCAGCACATGGGGCAGCGGGTTGGAGTAGACCCTGAAGGCATCGCTGACGATGGGCGCGGTGCCGCCCAGCAACTTGCCCGGCACCATGTACAGCAGATAGACCGAGGTCTGAAAGATGCTCAGGCCGACCAGCTTCTTGATCAGGTTGCCGCGCGCGATGACGATGAACAGCCCGGCCATCATCAGGAACACGGTGATGAAGTAGCCGAAGTGGCTGAGCACGCCGGCCGTGAAGGGCGTGTTCATTCTTCGTCGTCGTCCAGCGTGGCGCGGTCGGCGAACATGTAGAAGATCTTCAGCATCACGCCCGACACCGTGATGGCCACGCCGACTTCGACCCAGAAGACGCCACGGTGCTGGCCGTGCACGGGGTCGGGATCGAGCACGAAGTAGTCCAGGAACTGCCCACCCATCAGCAGCCCGGCCAGGCCCGTGCCACCGTAGACCAGCACGCCGATGGCCATCATCGACTCGACCAGCTCGGTGGGCACGACGCGCCGGGCGTCGGCCAGGCCCACGATCAACGCGTAGAACACCACCGCAGCGGCGGTGATGACACCCGCCTGGAAACCGCCACCGGGGCCAAAGTCGCCATGGAACTGCACGTACAGCGCAAACAGCACGATGAACGGAATCAGCAGCTTGGCCGCAACGCGCAGCAGCAGGTTCTGCCTCATGCCCGGCGATCCTGCTCGCGCTGGCCCGGGGCCGCGCTCGTGCCGGCCTTGCGGCGGCGTCGGCGCAGCAAGGTCACTACGCCGGCCCCGGCGGTGAAGACCACCGTGGTCTCGCCGAAGGTGTCGTAGCCGCGGTAGCTGGCCAGCACCGCGGTCACCACGTTGGGGATGCCGGTCTCTGCCAGGCCATCCTTCAGGTAGCGTGGCGCCACGTGGACGTGGATCGGCGCATCTTCTTCGGCGAACCCGGGCAGGCCCAGCGTGCCATAGACCAGCACCGCGCCGACGGTGAGCGACAAGGCCAGTGGCACGAAGGTGCCTCGCAGCGGTTTGGTCTCTTCGCTCTTGCACAGCAGCAGCGCGCCCAGGAACAGCACGGTGGAAATGCCGGCGCCGACCGAGGCTTCGGTCATCGCCACGTCCACCGCGTCCAGCGCCACCATCACGGTGGCGGTCAGGAAGCTGTAGATGCCACCCAGCACCACGACACCGAACAGGTTGCGCAGGCTGGCCAGGGCCACCACGACGATGGCCATCAGCACCAGCAGCACATCGATGATCAGGGTATCGATGGGGGTGTCTCCCGGGTTGCGGGCTCGGGTTCGGCCAGCAGCGGCGCCACGCCGCGCACCCAGGCGGCACGCGCCAGCGCGTGGGTGGCGGTGGGGCTGGTCAGCAGCAGCAGCACGAAGATCATCAGCAGCTTGGCGCCGACCAGCGTCAGGCCGGCCTGCAGCAGCATGCCCAGCAGCATCAGCCCGGCGCCCAGCGTGTCCACCACGCTGGCGGCATGCATGCGGGTGTAGAAGTCGGGCATGCGCAGCAGGCCCACCGCGCCCAGCACGCAGAAGAAGCCACCGGCCAGCAGGCAGGCCCAGCTCAGGGCGTCGACCAGGAGGCTCATCGTGTCCCGCGCGCCGGGTCCTCACCGGCGTCAGACAGGCTGCCGACGTGGAAGTACTTGAGCAGCGCGATGGTGCCGATCACGTTGAGCAGGCCGTAGGTGATGGCCAGGTCCAGGAATTCCGGCCGTCCGGACAAGAAGCCCAGCACGGCCAGCAGCAGCAGGCAGGTGGTGCCGATGGTGTTGGCGGCCTGCGCGCGGTCGAAGACCGTCGGGCCCAGCGCGGCGCGGATCACCACCAGCACCAGGGTCACGAGCAGGGCCAGCGCGGCAGCGGCGAACATCAGCGGCGCCCTTCGCAGGCGCTGACATGGGCGTCCATCTCGCCGGAGGCCACGCCCTCGGCACCTTCGCGTGTCAACGAGTGCACAAGGAATTCCTCAGGCTCCGCCTGCATGGTGATGGTGCCCGGCGTCAGGGTGATGGAATTGGCGTGCGTGACCAGGCCCACCACCGTGCGCTGCGTGGGCTTGAAGCGCACCAGCGTAGGGCTGATCGGGAGCCTGGGATGGAGGATGATCTTGCTCACCACCCAGGCCGACTTGATGATCTCCCGGATCAGCCAGCCCGTGTAGAGCAGGGCCCGCGGCAGCATCGTCACCGGGTGGCCTTCAAGGTCCAGGATGCCCATCCGGCGGGCCAGCAGCACCACCGCCAGCGAGCAGCCCACGCCGGCTGTCAGCAGGAACGTGGTGAAGTAGCCTGACAGCAGGATCCAGAAGACGAACAACGAGATCAGGGCGCTGGCGGCTAATAGCATCGGTTGCCTTGTGCGCCGGGTGCCCGGGTGGGCTGCACGGCGGGGCGATTCTAGTGAGCGCCGATGGTTGGCGGGCTGCTTCAGCAGCAGTTTCTGCACTAGGGTTATCACGGGCCGGCGCTGGCGGGCTATCGCGCTGGCGATGCCTTTTCGGACCAGCGGGCGCACTGCTGAGACAATCGGGACGTGTTGCCCGACTGGATCGTTCCGGCGCTGCTGGCGCTGAACCTCTTGCTGCTGCTGTGGTTGGCCTGGCTGGCCAGCCGACCGGCGGATGCGGGCTGGATGCGTGACCTGCAGCGGCTGGAGCGCGAACTGCGCGACGAGCTCTCCCGCCAGGGCCAGGGCACGCGCGGCGACCTGGCCGGCTTCCAGCAGATGCTGCTGACACAAAGCGGCGATGTCGCGCGCACGCAGAACGAACAGATCGACGCCTTCCGCGTGCAACTGGCGACGACCCAGCAGCAGCAGGAAGCGTCGCTGCAACGTTTTGGCGAGACGCTCACCGGCCAGCTGCGCCTGTTGTCCGAGGCCAATGAACGGCGGCTGGCCGAGGTGCGTCAGCTGGTCGACGCGCGGCTGGTGGCGCTGCAGGAAGGCAACGAGAAGAAGCTCGATCAGATGCGTGCCACGGTCGACGAAAAGCTGCACGCCACCCTAGAGCAGCGCCTGGGCGAGAGTTTCAAGCAGGTGGCCGACCGGCTGGACCAGGTGCACAAGGGGCTGGGCGAGATGCAGACACTGGCGCGCGACGTGGGTTCGCTCAACCGCGTGCTGACCAATGTCAAGACCCGCGGTGTGTTCGGCGAGGTTCAGCTGGCCGGGTTGCTGGAGCAGGTCTTCACGCCCGAGCAGTACGCCGCCCAGGTCGCCACGCTGCCGGACAGCAAGGATCGGGTGGACTTCGCCATCCGGCTGCCTGGCCGCGAGCGCGACGGCCCGCCGCTGTGGCTGCCCATTGATGCCAAGTTCCCGCGTGAGGACTACGAGCGCCTGCTCGACGCGCACGAACGCGCCGATGCCGTGGCGATGGAGGTTTCGGCCAGGGCCGTCGAGACCCTGCTGCGGCTGGAAGCGCGCAGCATCCGCGACAAGTACGTCGCGCCGCCCTACACCACCGACTTCGCCATCCTCTTCCTGCCCACCGAGGGCTTGTATGCCGAAGCCCTGCGCCGACCCGGCCTGACCGAGGCGCTGCAGCGTGAGTTCAAGGTCGTGCTGGCCGGGCCCACGACGCTGCTGGCCACGCTCAACAGCCTGCAGATGGGTTTCCGCACGCTGGCGCTGGAAAAGCGTTCGGCCGAGGTCTGGGAGGTGCTGGGCGCAGTGAAGACCGAGTTCGGCCGTTTTGGCGAGGTGCTGGCCAAGACGCGCAAGAAGCTGGAAGAAGCCAGCAACACCATCGACGCCGCCGAGGTGCGCACGCGCGCGATGGCGCGTCGCCTCAAGAGCGTGGAAGCGCTGCCCGACGATCGTGCGGCCGAATTGCTGCCGGGCCTGAGTGCGGCCGAGGATGAAGGGCCTGCCGATGGCTGAGCAGCCAAGGCACGCCGGCCAGGGCCGGGTGCTGGCGGCGTTGGTCATCGGGCAGATGGGCATGCACAGCGCGATGGCGGGCCTGCGCATGGCCGGCGCGCTGCAGACCTTGCGCGAAGGCTACAACGCCTGGTCGGTGGGCCTGCTGCTGGCGCTGTTTGCCGCCGCACCGGTGCTGACCGCGATGCACGCGGGCCGCCTGGCCGACCGCCTGGGTTACCACCGGCCGGTGTATCTGGCGGTGACCTTGTCGGCCAGTGGCGCCCTGCTGGCCGTGGCTTCGACGTTCCCGAGTGGGCCGCTGCACTTCGCGCTGCTGTGCCTGGCTGCGATGGCCACCGGCGCCGGCACCAACGTGGGCATGCTGACCATCCAGCGCACCGGCGGCCAGGCCGCGGTGGACAGACCGGATCGCGTGCGCATCTTCAGCTGGCTGGGCGTGGCGCCTTCGTTTTCCAACGTCATCGGGCCCGTGGCGGCCGGCCTGATGATCGACGCCGCCGGCTTTCGTGCCGCCTATGGCCTGCTGTTCCTGCTGCCGCTGGCCACCTTGCTGACGGCACGCGCGGTCCCCCGCTTCGAACCAGCCGGCCCGGCGCCCGATGTACCAGGCCGCAAGACCTGGGACCTGCTGCGTGCTCCCGGTCTGGCGCGCCTGCTGGTAGTCAACTGGCTGCTGTCGACCTGCTGGGACGTGCACACCTTTGCCGTACCCATCCTGGGACACGAACGCGGCTTCAGCGCCAGCACCATCGGCCTGATCCTGGGCACCTTCACGCTGTCGGTGACGATCATCCGCATGCTCATCCCGCTGTTCGCGCAGCGCCTGCGCCCCGTGCTGGTGCTGCGCAGCGCGATGCTGGGCACGGGGGTGATCTTCGCGCTGTATCCGCTGGCCCCCAACCCCTGGCTGATGGGGGCCTGTGCGGTTGCGCTAGGCGTCACGCTGGGCTCGGTGCAGCCGATGGTGATGTCGATGCTGCACGATCTGACGCCCGACCAGCGCCACGGCGAGACGCTGGCCTTCCGCTCAATGGCGATCAACGCATCGAGCACGCTGATGCCGCTGGTCTTCGGCGCCACCGGCACCGTGCTCGGCGCCGGGGTGCTGTTCTGGGCCGTAGGCGCCGCGGTGGGTGGCGGGTCTTGGCTGGCGCGCCGACTGTCGGGCTCGCGAGGCTAGAAGCGAATGCCAGTTGTCGGCTGCGGCTCCGCTGCCGGTGTCGGCGCAGCTGCGGGTGCCTGCGTCGCGGGTTGCACGGCGGCGCGTTCGGTCAGCGGGGTGACGGCCGGCACCGGCCAGTCCTTGGGCAGCCTGGAGGTGCGCGGATACCCAGCCGCGTCCAGGAAATCGCCCCAATCCGTGGCCGAAAAGCCACGCAAGGGCTGCGCCCCGATGGTCAGTGCCGGCACGCTGCGGCCGCCCACCAGACGTTCCAGCGCCGCCGTGTCCTCTTCGGTGACGATGCGCTTTTCCGCATAGGGCACGCCGCGCTGCTGCAGCAGCTTGCGACCGTTGTCGCAGGGCGCACAGTCTTCAGTGGTGTACAGCGTGACCGGGTGGCGGGCGGCTGCCTGCCGCAGTTCCAGCGGCAAGCCGCTCTCGGTCGCCTTGGGCGCGCCGCTGCGGCCCAGCGGGGTCACACGCGAAGGCTGGTTGTCGCTGGGCGGGCGGTCGGTGTAGGTCACCGTACCATCGGGTTGCACCACCTTGTACAGCGCACTGGCGGGTGCCGCGCACAGCAGCAAGGCCAGTCCCAGCGCTGCAGCGCGCAGGGCAGGTGACACGGGCTTGGCCATCATCGTGGATTCAGGTTTCCTGTCCCAGGCGACTCGAATGTCGCAATCTAGCCCAAAACGTGGGCTCGCGGGCGCTTCCTGAGGTTGAGGCCGCTCGTCCAGGGGTGGGCAGGATAATCCCGGCATGCACCCGAACGCCCTCCTGGACCTGGCCACCGAACTGCTGCGTTCCGTGCTGAAGCTCGATGCACCGGCCGACGGCCTGGTGTCGATGTTCTTCCGCAAGCACCGCGACCTGGGTGCCCGCGAGCGCCACACCCTAGCCGAGACGACCTACGCGGTGTTGCGCCAGCGACTGCTGTTCCAGCACCTGGCGGCGGCCGGCAAGTTCAATGAAAAAGGCCCGCCCGAGCGCCGGCTGGCCATCCTGGCCTGGCGGGGCAATGAGGCCTTTCTGCGTGGGGCGCTGACGGCCCAGGAGCAAGCCTGGCTGGCCGATGTGCTGAAGATCGACCGTGCTGCCTTGCCCGACAAGCTGCGCCACAACCTGCCCGATTGGCTGGCCAATCCGCTGCGCGAGAGCCTGGGCGAAGGCTTCTGGCCCTTGGTCGAGGAACTGGCCCGGCCAGCGCCGCTGGACCTGCGTGTCAATGCGCTGAAGGCCAAGCGCGAAGAGGTGCAGGCCGCGCTTGCCGAAGCCGACATCAGCGCCGAGCCTACGCCGTACTCGCCCTGGGGCCTGCGCATCCAGGGCAAACCGGCCTTGAACAAGCTGCCGCTGTTCACCCAGGGCCTGGTGGAGGTGCAGGACGAAGGCAGCCAGCTGCTGGCCGCACTGGTGGACGCCAAGCGTGGCGAGATGGTGGTTGACTTTTGCGCCGGTGCCGGTGGCAAGACCCTGGCACTGGGCGCGGCGATGCGCAACACGGGCCGGTTGTACACCTTCGACGTGTCGGGCCACCGGCTGGAATCGCTCAAGCCGCGGTTGGCGCGCAGTGGCCTGTCCAACGTGCACCCGGCGCAGATCGCCCACGAACGCGACGACCGCATCAAGCGCCTGGCCGGCAAGATCGACCGTGTGCTGGTCGACGCGCCCTGTTCGGGCCTGGGGACGCTGCGGCGCAATCCTGACCTGAAGTGGCGCCACAGCCCCAAGGCGCTGGAGGAACTGCAGGCCAAGCAGGTCGCCATCCTGGCAAGCGCTTCACGCCTGCTCAAACCGGGAGGGCGGCTGGTGTACGCCACCTGCAGCCTGTTGGCGCAGGAGAACGAACGTGTGGCCGAAGCCTTCGACGCTCAGCACGGCGCTGAGTTCGCGCCGGTCGAAGCGAGCGCGGCGCTGCAGGCCGCGCGGGTCGTCGAGCCCGAAGCGCTGGTTGCCGGGCCCTACCTGCGCCTGTGGCCGCATCGCCACCACACCGACGGCTTCTTCGCCGCCGTGTGGCAGCGGCCTTGACAGAGGCCTGGGCGAAGCGGGGCCATGCAGTCCTGGAATTGCAACTTGTGTTGCAGGTCGTCATCTAGAATGTTTGTTGGCCATGCGGCCGTTTGTGCAAGAGGAATCAGCGATGGGTTCGACGGGGCAAGGGTTCGACGGTCTCGTGGCCGTCTTGGCACATGGTCTGGCGCAGGCCTCCTGGTGGCAGGTGCTGCTGTTCACGCTGGTCACCACGCACATCACGATTTGCGGCGTCACGATCTTTCTGCATCGCGCACAGGCCCATCGTGCGGTGGACCTGCATCCCGTGGTTTCGCATTTCCTGCGCTTCTGGCTATGGCTGGGCACTGGCATGGTGACCAAGGAATTCGTGGCCGTGCACCGCAAGCACCACGCCAAGTGCGAGACGGTGGAAGACCCGCACAGCCCGCAGACGCGGGGGCTGAAGGCCCTGCTGCTGACGGGCGTGGAGCTGTACCGCGTCGAAGCGACCAACCCCGAGACGCTGGCGAAGTACGGCAAAGGCACGCCCGACGACTGGATCGAGCGCAATCTCTACACGCGCTTCCATTGGCAGGGCGTGGCACTGCTGCTGCTGGTGGACGTGGCCCTGTTCGGCGCCATCGGCCTGGCGGTGTGGGCGGTGCAGATGGTCTGGATCCCCTGGTGGGCCACGGGTGTCATCAATGGCATCGGCCACTACTGGGGCTACCGCAACTTCGAAGCACCGGATGCGTCAACCAACGTGTCGCCCTGGGGCATCATCGTCGGCGGCGAGGAACTGCACAACAACCACCACACCTACCCGACCTCGGCCAAGTTCTCGGTCAAGCCGTATGAATTCGACATCGGCTGGCTCTACATCAACACGCTGAGCAAGCTGGGCCTTGCCACCGTGCGCAAGACGCCGCCGCGTCTGGCGCTCGGCGAAATCAAGGCGGTGGCCGACGGCAAGACGCTGGAAGCCCTGATCGCCAACCGCTACGAGGTGATGGCGCGCTACGCCGTCGAACTGCGCCGCATGGTGGCCGTCGAGCTGGACCGCATCAAGGCGCAGGCCGGTGCCGACAGTGCCAGCGTGCGCCGGCTGCGCCTGGCCAAGGCCTGGCTGCACCGCGACGACGAGCGAATTCCATCCACCGTCAAGCCCAGCCTGATGGCCACGCTCGGCGACAGCCCGCAGCTGGCCAAGCTGGTGGCCATGCGTGAAGAGCTGCGCGCCCTGTGGACGCGCAGCAACGTGTCGGCCGAACAGCTGGTGGCCGACCTGCAGGCCTGGTGCCGCAAGGCCGAAGACAGCGGCATTGCCGCCTTGCAGGACTTTTCGCTGCACCTGCGCGCGGCGCGCGCCTGAAACGCGCCAGCGCGCAGGTCGGGTTGTCGGCAATCCCGGGGTCAGAGCTTGTGAAGATATGAATCGTGCCGGGCACGATTCATATCTTCACAAGCTCTCAGCCGGCACCGAGCTCGCGGCAGGCCAGCAGCCCTGGACATCAGGGCCCGGTCACCGGGCGATTGCCGTTGGCCTTGTAAGCGGCCACGGCGGCGCGCAGGTCCTTCTGCTCTTCGCAACCGGACGAACAGGCCTTGTCCAGCGCGGCCAGCCGTTGCTCGGCGCGCTGCAGGTCGCCCTTCATCAGGTAGAGCTCGCCGCTGTACTCCAGCGCGCCGCGGTGCTGGGGGTCGATGCGCAGCGCGGCGTTGTAGTAGTTCTCGGCGGCGGCCAGGTCGGGTGTCTTGGCCTTGCGGTGGCTGTAGCCCATGAGGTTGTTCCAGTCGGCGCTGCCAACATCGCCAAGCTGCTGCAAGGCGCTGATGGCGTCACGCCAGCGACCCTGCGCAATCAGGGTGCGCGCGCTGGCAAGCTTGTCGGCGGCCGGCGCCTCGGCGGGCGTGGTGTCGGCAGCTTGAACCGGCGGCGCCGAGACGGCCCAGGCGGCAGTGGCCAGCAACAGCGTGCGCAACACACGGCTGAGGGCGGGGGTATGGGGCATCGGTTTCTCCTGTTGGTTGCGCGGGCCGGATCAGCCCACACCGCCACTTACGCGGGCAGGCGACGTCCTGGACGCAGCGGGTCTCACCACAGCTTGACGCAAGGCCCGGCCAGCACCAGGGCGCTTGAGGGGGCAGTGGGGGAGGGCGAGGCGCTGCCCGTGGGCTCGAAGCTCACACCCAGCCGGTCAACGGTGAAAAACAGCTTCTCGGCCGGCTCGGGCAGCAAGATGCTGGCGCCGCCGCTGGCCGGCAGCGTACCCACCCTGAAGGGCGCGGTCGCGTCCTTGGGGTAGGCCCACAGCGTGGCCACCTGGCCCTGGGGCGCGGGCAACGGCTGCAGAAGCTTGGCCGTCAACACCTTGCCGTGCCGCCGCGAGCTCAGCAGCAGCCCGGGCTGTCCGGCAGGGGCGGACAGCAAGCCCACATAGCTGGGCGGCAGCCCTTCGCTCAGCGGTTCGAAGCCCAGCCTGCCGGGATGGGATTGCAAGGTGGCGGTGGTCACGATCAGCACACACAAGGCGCCTGCCACGGCACCGCCCCAGATGCGGCCATCGAGCCAACGGTGCCAAGCTTTGGGTACGGGCTTGAGGCCCAGCCGCTGCTCCAGCGCCGCCCAGACCCGGGGGCTGGGTGGTGCCGGCGGCGTGACCGCGGCAAGCACGGCAAACTGCTCTTGCCAGTGGGCCAGGGCCTGGCGTGCCGCCACGCTTTCGTGCAGCAGGCGCTCGAAGCGCCTGCGGGCACCGCCTTGCAGCGTACCCACCGCGTGCTCGCGCGCCAGTGCCTGCAGGCGGTCGGGGCGCAGCAGGTTCATGCCATGCCCCGCACGCCTGCGGCCTGCAGGCACTCGCGCAGCCTGTCACTGCCGCGGCGCACCCAGGCCTTGACCGTGCCCAGCGGGGCGCCCATCGTGTCGGCAATTTCGGCGTGCACCAGGCCACGAAAGTACGCCAGCGCCAAGGCCTGGCGCTGGCCCGCGGCCAGGTCCTGCATGCAGGCGTCGATGTGCGCACGCACCAGCGCGGCGTCAAGCATCTCCTGCGGCTGGCGCAGTGGCTCGTCGGGCACTTGCAGGGCCGCGTCGTCCAGCGGCAGTTGTGCGTTGCGCAGCCCCACGCCCACGCGCAGCCGGTCGATGGCCTTGTTGCGGACGATGTTGATGAGCCAGGTCATCGGCGAGGCCACTTCCGCCCTGAAGCTGCCGGCCGAATGCCAAACGTTGAGGAAGGCCTCTTGCAGCACGTCTTCGGCCCTCTCACGCTGTTGCATCACGTGCAGGGCAACGCCGAGCAGGTGGGCCGACGTGCAACGGTACAGCTGCTCGAAGGCGCGTTGGTCGCCCATGGCAATACGCGAAAGCAGGTGTCGAAGGTCGGGTTGGGCGGGTGACATTGGCGGCGGAGTCTATCGGCAAGTGCGGGCCGCGGCGTGGTGGGCGTGCGGGTTGCCGGGTTACTGCGTCCAGGTCGCGCGGTGACCTCGTAAGTGCTTCGGTCCAGCGCTGCGGCCGCGGCGTTGGCCAACCCCACCATTCGACACAGGAGAACATGATGACCCGATGGACCTACCGTGCCTGGGCTGTTGCCGCCGCGCTGAGCGCCGCGCCTGCATTCGCCGCCCCCGTGCTGTTTGAAGACAATCCGTTCACCGGCTCGGCCGCCGACCCCAATGACGGCCTGCGCACGATCTTTGGCGGGCTCGAGCGCCGCCTGCCGGCTTTTGACATCAGCGCCGACCAGTTCGTCTTCAACCCGCAGGTGTTCGGGCTTGGCGGTGGGCTGCTTGTCGTGAACGCCCCGGCAGCGGCGCTGCCGGATGGCGGCGTCAACGTCGTGGTGCTGCAAAGCACCGACAACGACAACAACGCCGGCACACCCTTCAACGCCGGTGCTGCTGCCGCGCTGATTGCCGAGGCCATCGAAGAAGACGGCGCCGGGTTCTTCATCTATCACAACAGCGTGCTGCAGGTGAACCGGCTCGTGTACTCCAGCAATCTGAACAGCGCCATGGCCGACCTGTCCATCCTGGCGCGCATCACCGCACCCACGGGCGCCCAGGCCATTGCCGAGCTGCCGAGCTTCGGTGCCGGCAACTTTGCGGTGCCCGAGCCTGCCTCCTGGGCTTTGTCGCTGCTGGGCCTTGGGGCGGCGGCGGGCCTGCGGCGACGCGTGTGCGCCATCGATGCGGCGCCGAGACTATCTGGCAAGAGTGGCTCTGCCACTTCGCTTGACCGCTAAAGGGAGCGGCCGGCTCGGGCCGGCCTCGGGCTGCTCAGGCCGTCGCGTCGGCTTCCGGCACAGGCCGACAACTCCCGTACAGTGCGGGCGGTGAGCCAATCCACCGCCGACCTGATCCGCGCGCTCGTCGAGCGCGGCGCGCACGACGACGCCCAGGCGCTGGCCGACGAGGCATTGCGCGGCGCGGCTGGTGTCGAACGCGCCGAGCTGCTGCTGGCGCAGGCCTTCGTGCATGGCAATCGCGGTGAACAACTGCCGTCGTTGGCGGCCTCGGTCGAAGCCGGTGAACTGTTCGAGGCCGCAGGTTTGCCCATCCGCACCTGCGATGCGCTGGTTCACACGGCCGGCACTCTGCGTTCCGCCGGCGACCACGAGACCGCGCTGTCCACACTCGAACACGCCGAGACCCTGGCCCGTGGTGCCGGCGACGAACTGCGCCGCGGGCGTGTGCTGCGGCAGATGGGCATCGTGTCTTCCATCCTGGGCCGGCACCAGCACGCCATGTCCTGCCTGGAAGAGGCCTGCCAGCTGCTCAAGCGCAGCGGCACCAGCGATGAGCAACGCAATGCGCGGCTGTCGTACCTCAATGGCATCAGCCGGCGGCTCGACCATGTCCCTGACGATGGCCAGCCGCAGCCGGAGATCGAAGCGCATCTGCGGGACTGGCTGGAACTGGCCGAGCACAGCGCGGCCGCCGGCCAGATGCGCTTGTCCCTGATGGCCTGGGGCAACCACGCCATCGTGCTGCAGGCCGCCGGCCGCCACCGCCAGGCCGCCGAAGCGCTGCGCGCGCTGGTGCCGCGTTACCGGGAGTTCGGCATGCAGCCCAACGAGGGCCTGGCCTTGGCCGAGATGGCGCGCTGTCATGAGACCCTGCACGAACCCGAACGCGCCCGCCAGCATTACCGCGAGGCGCTGGACGTGCTCAGGGGCCGTGGAGCCCAGGACGACCTGCTGCAGGCTCTTGAGGGCCTGGCCCGCTCCGAAGAGCAGCTGGGCGATCTGGCCGCCGCGTTTGCGGCGCTGAAGGAGTTGCGCGCCGTCGAGAAGCAGCGCAAGGACGAGGCCGCAAGGCAGGCCCTGGTGCAGCGCGAACTGCGCGTGGAACTGGCACGGCTGAGCAGCCAGTGGGCACGCCAGGCGGTGCAGGACCCGCTCACCGGCCTGGCCAACCGGCGTGCGCTGGAGCGCTGGCTGGCCGAGCACTGGCCCGCCGTCGAACTTGGCCGGCCGCTGGCGCTGCTGCTGATGGACCTGGACCACTTCAAGAAGATCAACGACAGCTTCGGTCATGGCACCGGCGACCGTGTGCTGCAGGCCGTGGCCGAGCTGCTGCGTGCGCAGTGCCGGGCCAGCGACCTGGCGGTGCGCTACGGCGGTGAAGAGTTCCTGCTGGCTGTTGCCAGCACCGACAAGGCCGCTGCGCTGCCGTTGGCCGAGCGCATTCGCGAGCAGATCGCCAGCCAGGCGTGGCCGCGCCTGGCGCCGGGGCTGCGTGTGACCTCGAGCTTTGGCGTGGCCGATGCCCGGGAGTCGCTCGACGCGCCCACGCTGCTGACGCTGGCCGACCGGCGCCTGTACGCCGCCAAGTCAGGCGGGCGCAACCGGGTCGTGGCCGGCAGCTGATCGGCCCGGTTCACATCTTCACAAGCTCAGGCCGGCACCCACAGCGCTGCCAGCCCGGGCAGGCTGCGGAACGCGCGCGCGAGCGCGCCGGCGTGCACCAACGCCGTGGCCGCGGCGATGTCGGGCGCCAGGTAGCGGTCGCGCAGCAAGGCCGGCACTTGCGCGCGCAGGATGGCCAGCGCCTCTTCGAGCGCCGGGCTGCTGGCCAGCGGCCGCAGGAAGCCGATGCCCTGCGCGGCAGCCAGCCACTCGATGGCCAGGATGTGCGCGGTGTTGGCGATCATCGGCTGCAGCCGGCGCGCGGCGAAGGTGGCCATCGAGACATGGTCCTCCTGGTTGGCGCTGGTGGGCAGGCTGTCGACACTGGCCGGGTGGGCCAGGCTCTTGTTTTCGCTGGCCAGGCTGGCGGCGGTGACATGGGCGATCATGAAGCCGGAGTTCAGCCCCGGATCGGCAGTCAGGAAGGGCGGCAACCGCGAGACACCGGCATCGATCAGCATTGCGATGCGGCGCTCGGCGATGGCGCCGACCTCGGCAATGGCATTGGCCATCGCATCGGCGGCCAGCGCCACCGGCTCGGCGTGGAAGTTGCCGCCACTGATCATCTGGCCATCGGGCATCACCAGCGGGTTGTCGGTCACCGCGTTGGCCTCACGCAGCAGCACCAGCGCAGCGTGGCGCAACTGGTCCAGGCAGGCACCCACCACCTGCGGTTGGCAGCGCAGGCAGTACGGGTCCTGCACCCGGTCATCGCCTTCGGCATGGCTGGCGCGGATGGCGCTGCCTTGCAGCAGCGCGCGGTAGTAGCGCGCGACGTCGATCTGACCCGGTTGACCACGCAGCGCATGGATGCGCTCGTCAAAGGGCCCGTCGCTGCCGCGCGCCGTGTCCACCGTCAAAGCGCCGATCACCAATGCCGATTCGAGCACCGGCTCGAAGGCCAGCAAGGCATGCAGCGCCAGCGCGGTGCTGGTCTGCGTGCCGTTGATCAAGGCCAGGCCTTCCTTGGCCGTCAGCTGCAGCGGCGCGATGCCGGCGCGGGCCAGCACCCCGGCTGCCGGTTCGGGCCGGCCTGCAACGATGAACTCGCCTTCGCCCAGCAAGGCCAGGCTCATGTGCGCCAGCGGTGCCAGGTCCCCCGAGGCGCCCACCGAGCCCTGGCTGGGCACATGCGGCACCAGGCCTGCATTGAGCACCGCAAGTAGGGTCTCGATGACGAGCGGCCGCACACCAGAAGCGCCACGCGCCAGCGACAGGGCCTTCAGCGCCAGCATCAGCCGCAGCACCGGTGCGGACAGCGGTTCGCCCACGCCGACCGAATGGCTGCGGATCAGGTTGAGCTGCAGCGCGTCCAGATCGGCCGCGCTGATGCGCGTCGAAGCCAGCTTGCCGAAGCCGGTGTTGACGCCGTACACCGGCGCGTCGCCGGCCGCGGCAGCGCGCACCACGGCGGCGCTGGCCTGCACTGCCGGCCAGGCTTCGCGGTGAACCTGCAGCGTGGCGCCACCGCGGTGGATGGCCTGCAGGTCGTCCAGCGTCACGGCGCCGGGGCTCAGGGTCAGGAGGCTCATGGCTCGCTTTTTCGCTTCAGTCGCGCTGCATCGGCAGGTCCAGCCCATGTTCCCGAGCGCAGGCGCGGGCGCTGTCATAGCCGGCATCGGCATGGCGCATCACGCCGGTGGCCGGGTCGTTCCACAGCACTCGTTCGATGCGCCGCGCCGCGGCCTCGCTGCCGTCGCAGACGACCACCACACCCGCATGCTGCGAGTAGCCCATGCCGACCCCGCCACCGTGGTGCAGGCTGACCCAGGTGGCGCCGCCGGCGGTGTTGAGCAGGGCGTTGAGCAGCGGCCAGTCGCTCACCGCATCGCTGCCGTCGGCCATTGCCTCGGTCTCGCGGTTGGGGCTGGCCACGCTGCCGGAGTCGAGGTGGTCGCGGCCGATGACGATCGGTGCCTTCAGCTCGCCCGACCTGACCATCTGATTGAAGGCCAGGCCGGCCCGGTGGCGTTCGCCCAGGCCGATCCAGCAGATGCGCGCCGGCAGCCCCTGGAAGGCGATGCGTTCACCCGCCATGTTCAGCCAGCGGTGCAGGTGTGCGTCGCCAGGGAACAGTTCCTTGAGCTTGGCGTCGGTCTTGCGGATGTCCTCGGGATCGCCGGACAAGGCCACCCAGCGGAACGGCCCCTTGCCGCGGCAGAACAGCGGCCGGATGTAGGCGGGCACGAAGCCGGGGAAGTCGAAGGCGTTTTTCACGCCGGTATCGAAGGCCACCTGGCGGATGTTGTTGCCGTAGTCCACGGTGGGCACGCCCATGGCCTGGAACATCAGCATGGCGCGCACGTGTGCGGCGCAGCCTTGCGCGGCGGCCAGCCTGAGTTCGGCATGGCGCGCCGGCTCGGCCGCAGCGGCGCGCCACTGCGCCACGCTCCAGCCCGGCGGCAGGTAGCCGTTGATCAGGTCATGCGCGCTGGTCTGGTCGGTGACCAGGTGCGGGCGGATCGCCCGGCCCTGTGCGCACTGGTCGGCCAGTGCCGGCAGGATGCGCGCCGCATTGCCCAGCAGGCCGATGGACACCGCCTTGCCTTCGGCGGTGTAGCGCGCGATGCGCGCCAGCGCGTCGTCGAGGTCGGCCGCCTGCTCGTCCAGGTAGCGGCTGCGCAGGCGGAAGTCGATGCGGCTTTGCTGGCACTCGATGTTCAGGCTGCAGGCACCGGCAAAGGTGGCGGCCAGCGGCTGCGCGCCGCCCATGCCTCCCAGGCCGGCGGTGAGGATCCACTTGCCGCGCAGGTCGCCGCCATAGTGCTGGCGCCCGGCTTCGACGAAGGTCTCGTAGGTGCCCTGCACGATGCCCTGGCTGCCGATGTAGATCCAACTGCCGGCGGTCATCTGGCCGTACATCATCAGGCCCTTGCGGTCCAGCTCGTGGAAATCCTCCCAGCTGGCCCACTTGGGCACGAGGTTCGAGTTGGCAATCAGCACGCGCGGGGCGTCCTCGTGCGTGCGGAACACCCCCACCGGCTTGCCCGACTGGATCAGCAGCGATTCGTCGGGCTTCAGGCGCCTGAGCGTGGCCAGGATGTTCTCGAGGCAGTCCCAGTTGCGGGCGGCCTTGCCGATGCCACCGTAGACCACCAGGGCATCGGGGTTCTCGGCCACGTCCGGGTCGAGGTTGTTCTGCAGCATGCGGTAGGCGGCCTCGATCAGCCAGTTGGCGCAGGCGAGCTGCGTGCCGCGTGGGGCGCGCACCGGGCGGGCCTGGGCGCGGTGGGGCAGGGCGGACGCGTCGTTCATGGGCAAACCTCGCAACGATGATTCGTCGTGGTCTTCGACTGTACTTGTCTATACATGTCAAGGCAAGTACCATCGCAGCTACGCCATGGTTCAACGTTCAGCACCGCCCAATCCCGCGCTGGCGCCTTATGCCCGCGTCAAGCAGCACCTGCGCGATGCGCTGGCCAGCGGCCACTGGCCGCCTGGAACCCTGATGCCCAGCGAGGCCGAACTGGTGGCGCAGTTCGGCGTCAGCCGCATGACGGTGAACCGCGCACTGCGCGAGCTGCAGGCCGAAGGCCTGGTCGAGCGCACGCAGGGTGTTGGCACCTTCGCCGCGCAGCTGGGCAAGGTGGCCTCGCAGCTCACGATCCGCGACCTGCACGAGGAGATCGCCGAACGTGGGCATCGCCACCGCTCGGTCGTGCACCGGGCACGGGCCGAGCGGGCCACCGCCGCGCTGGCCGAGCAGCTGGGCCTGGCTACCGGAGCGCGGGTCTTCCACACACTGATCGTGCACCTGGAAAACGAACTGCCGCTGCAGTGCGAGGACCGCTACGTCAACCCCGCGGCGGCGCCCGGCTACCTGTCGGTCGACTTCACGCAGACCACGCCGACAAACTACCTGCTGCAGGTGGCGCCGCTGTGGCGTGCGCAGTACAGCATCGAAGCCACACGACCCACCGCCGAAGAGGCCGGGCTGCTGGGCATCGCCGTCGACGAGCCCTGCCTGGTAGTGGTGCGCCGCACCGTCAACCACCTGCACCCGATCACCCTGGCCCGGCTGGTGCATCCGGGCCGGCGCTATCGCTTGTCGGGGGCCTTCGAACCATGAGCCTGACCCTCTGGCGCCGTGCCCGCCTGGCCACGATGGATGCTTCGCTGTCGGCCGAGCCCTATGGCCTGATCGCCGACGGTGCGATGCTCACCAAGGGTGAACGCCTGCACTGGGTGGGCAGGCTGGCGGACCTGCCCGCCGCAGCCCACCCGCGCATCGGCGCCGAACACGACCTCGACGGCCTGCTGGTCACCCCCGGCCTCATCGACGCCCACACCCACCTCGTGTATGCCGGTGAGCGCGCGCGTGAATTCGAGCTGCGTCTGCAAGGCGCCAGCTACGAGCAGATTGCGCACGCCGGCGGTGGCATCCGCTCCACGGTGGCGGCCACCCGCGCAGCCGACGAAGCGGCACTGCTGGCCGCCGCCACGGCCCGCGCCCGCACCCTGATGGCCGAAGGTGTGACCACGCTGGAGGTCAAGTCGGGCTACGGTCTGGAGCTGGCCACCGAAGCACGCTGCCTGCGTGTGGCGCGCCGCCTGGGCCAGGACCTCGGCCTGACGCTGCGCACCACCGCGTTGGGCGCCCACGCATTGCCGCTGGAATACGAAGGCCGCGCCGACGACTACATCGGCGCCGTGGTGTCCTGGCTGCCGGCCCTGCAGGCCGAGGGCCTGGTCGACGCGGTGGACGTGTTCTGCGACACCATCGGGTTCACGCCGGCGCAGACGCGCCGCGTCTTCGATGCCGCTCGGGCGCTGGGCCTGCCGGTGAAGCTGCACGCCGAACAGTTGAGCGACCAGGGTGGCGCCGCGTTGGCGGCGGGCTACGGGGCGCTGTCGTGCGACCACCTGGAACACCTGTCGCCCTCCGGCGTGGCCGCGATGGCCGCCGCCGGCACGGTGGCGGTGCTGCTGCCCGGCGCCTACTACTTCCTGCGCGACACGCATCTGCCGCCGGTGGCGGCGCTGCGTGCGGCCGGTGTGCCGATGGCCGTGGCCAGCGACCACAACCCCGGCTCATCGCCAGCCTTGTCGCTGCTGCTGATGCTCAACATGGCCTGCACGCTGTTTCGCCTGACGCCCGAGGAGGCTCTGGCCGGCGTGACGGTGCATGCCGCCCGCGCACTGGGCCTGTCAGCCAGCCACGGCCGCCTGACATCGGGCCAACGCGCCGACTTCGCCGCGTACGCCGTCGACCACCCGGCCGAGCTGGCCTACTGGCTCGGCGCCAACCCTTGCCGCCGGGTGGCCTGCGCCGGCCGCCTGCGCGCCATCACGAACACCTGATCCAGCGAGAGCGAGCCATGCACAAGATCGTCGAATGCGTTCCCAACTTCTCCGAAGGCCGCGACCCGGCGGTGATCAAGGCGCTGTGCGCCGAGATCGAGGCGGTGCGAGGCGTGAGCCTGCTCGACGTGGACCCCGGCGAAGACACCCATCGCACGGTGGTCACCTTCGTCGGCCCGCCCGAGGCTGTGGTCGAAGCCGCCGTGCGTGCCGGCCGCCTTGCGGCCGAACTGATCGACATGACGCAGCATCACGGCAGCCACGCGCGTTTGGGTGCGATGGACGTCTGTCCCTTCGTGCCGGTGGCCGGCGTGACGATGCAAGAGTGCGCTGCGCTGGCGCGCGAGGCGGGTCGCCGCCTGGGCGAACTGGGCATCCCGGTCTACCTGTACGAACAGGCCGCTGCTTCGCCGCAGCGGCGCGACCTGGCGGTGGTGCGCGCCGGCGAGTACGAGGGCTTGCAGATGAAGCTGGCCGACCCGGCCTGGAAGCCGGACTTCGGGCCAGCCACGCACAACCCGCGTTCGGGCGCCTATATCGTCGGCGCGCGTGAGTTCCTGATCGCCTACAACGTCAACCTCGCCACCACCGACAAGCGTTACGCCGACGACATCGCCTACGGTCTGCGTGAGCGTGGCCGCTACCTGCGCCGCGGCAACATCAAGCCCTTCTACTACAAGGGCACGGTGGTCAAGTTCGTGCCGGGCGCCTACCCCTGCGGGGCCTGCGATCACGTGGCAGCGGACTGGGCCGGTCTCTCCCGCCACTACCGAGAGGTGCATGGCCGCGACCTCGACGCACGCTACGCCGCGCTGGACTACGTCGGCAGCGACGTGCAGGGCAAGCCGGCCTACGCCGACGGGCGCTTCACGCATGTCAAGGCGGTGGGCTGGGTGGTCGACAAGTACCGCAAGGCGCAGATCTCGATCAACCTCACCGACTACAAGTTGACACCCGCGCACGTGGTGCTCGAGGCGGCGCGCGAGGCCGCTGCCGAGCGCGGCATCAGCGTCACCGGGTCGGAGATCGTGGGCGTGGTGCCCTTCGAGGCGATGCTGGAGTCCGGCCGCTGGTACCTGCGCCGCATGCACAAGTCCACCGGCGTGCCGGTGGGCGACGTGATCGAGGCCGCGGTGCAGGCCATGGGGCTGCGCGACGTGGCGCCGTTCGATGTCGAAAAGAAGGTGCTGGGCCTGCCCAAGGCTGGCGGTGCATTGGTCGGCAGCACGGTGGCAGCCTTTGTCGACGAGGTCTCGCGCGACACGCCGGCGCCGGGTGGGGGTTCGATCGCCGCGCTGGCCGGCGCCATCGGTGCGGCACTGGCCGCGATGGTGGCCAACCTGTCGGCTGGCAAGGCCGAGTTTGCCGCACGCTTGCCACTGTGCGATGAACTGGCCGTGCGGGCCCAGCAGGTGAAGGACGCGTTGCTGGCCGCGGTGGACGAGGATACGCAGGCGTTCAATGGCGTGATGGATGCGTTGCGGCTGCCCAAGGACAATGCGCAGCAGCAGGCGGCACGCAGCGCCGCGCTGCAGGCCGGTTACCGGCACGCCACCGATGTGCCGCTGGCGACCGCCCGCCTGTGCCACGCGGCGCTGGCGCTGGCGCGCCGGGCAGCCCGGCTGGGCAACAGCGCGATGATCACCGACGCCGGCACCGGCGCGTTGTTGGCGGTGGCGGGACTGAGGGCGGCCGCCTACAACGTGCGGGTCAACCTCAAGTCGATGCGCGATGCGGCCTACGTGCAGACCACACGTGACGAACTGGACCAGCTGCTCGCCGAGGGCTGTGCGCTGGCCGACGAGGTTGATGCCGAGGTACTGCGCCTTACCGCATGAGGTGTTTCGGCCCGGATGAAAACCGTGTCACCACCCCTGAGCCAGCGCATCCCGACGGAAGAAGACCTGATGGAGCCGCTTGCGCTCATCCTGAAGACCGGGGTTGCGAACCTCGCTAGCCGACATCCCCGGCGTGCACTGCGAAGCAGCCGGCGCGCCGGTCTGCGAAGTAGTGCTCGAGAGTCTTGCGCACCGTGCGAAAGGCCAGCTGGTCCCACGGGATCTGGGCTTCACTGAAGAGCCGCGCCTCGATGGTTTCCGGGCCAGGCGCCAGATGCGTGTCGAGCATGCGCGCACGGTAGTACAGGTGCACCTGCCCGACGCGCACCACGTTCAGCACCGTGAACAGGCCCTGCAGTTCAACGCGCGCGCCGGCTTCCTCCTCGGTTTCGCGCAATGCACCTTCGGCGGTGGACTCGCCCAGCTCCATGAAGCCGGCGGGCAGGGTCCACAGGCCGCGGCGCGGTTCGATGTTGCGCAGGCACAGTAGAACCTGATCGCCCCAGGCGGGTACCGTGCCCACCACGTTGAGCGGGTTTTCATAGTGGATCTCGCCGCAAACCGGGCACATCGCACGGTCGCGGTTGTCCTCCGGCGGCTGCTGGTAGTCCACCGGGCTGCCGCAGGCACGGCAATGCTTGATGCGACGCGGAATGAACATGCGGTCCAGTGTAGCGGCCGCAGACGGCCTCGGGCGTGGCAACGGCGTGCGTGGCATGATCGACGCACACCGACTTGCCGCACCTCGCCGATGAGCTTCGTCTTTGCCCCGCCTGCCGTGGTCCGCGTGCCGGTTGTCGGTGGATCCGCCTTCCCCGTGCACCGCATCTATTGTGTGGGCCGCAACTACGCCGAACATGCCCAGGAGATGGGATTCACCGGTCGCGAACCGCCGTTCTTCTTCCTCAAGCCCGCCGACGCGGTGCTTGCGGTGGCCGACGGTGAGATCGGCGAGATCGACTACCCCAGCCTGACGGCCGACCTGCACCACGAGATCGAGCTCGTGGTGGCCATCGGCAAGGGCGGCAGCGCGATCGAGGTTGGCGATGCGTCGACCCACATCTGGGGCTACGCCATCGGCCTGGACATGACGCGGCGCGACCTGCAGACCGAGATGAAGAAGCAAGGCCGACCCTGGTGCATCGGCAAGGCCTTCGAGCAGAGTGCGCCGATCGGGCCCATCCACCCGCTGGCGCGCGCGGGCTTGCTGATTCAGGGCAGCATCGAGCTCTCCGTTGGGGGCCAGCTGCGCCAGAAGGCCGATCTGAAGGACCTGGTCTGGAACGTCGCGGAAACCATCGCGCACCTCAGCCGTGCCTGGACCTTGCAGCCTGGTGACCTGATCTTCACCGGCACCCCGGCCGGGGTAGGCGCCGTCGTGCCGGGTGACCTGATCGAAGGCCGCATCTCCGGCCTGGGTACTTTGCGTCTGCGTGTGAAAGGCTGAGCATGGAGCTGTACAACTACTTCCGGTCCTCCGCCTCCTACCGTGTGCGCATCGCGCTGGCGCTCAAGGGGCTGGACTACGACTACAGGCCGGTGCACCTGGCCAAGAACGAGCAGTTCACCGAGTCCTATGC
>WBZP01000717.1_pt1 | contig 35401 bp, 38 predicted proteins | sample 5204301 | NCBI WGS metagenome assembly WBZP01 (sample SAMN12412401, study PRJNA552823) | activated sludge metagenome | isolation source: activated sludge from nitrification reactor of wastewater treatment plant... | place: USA: Pennsylvania | collected 2017 | reverse complement strand
CGTCTTGGCCGGATGGATGCCGGTTTTCACGGCATATTGCTCTGCCGGCAAGCCGAACGCATCCCAGCCCATCGGATGGAGCACATTGAACCCCTTCATCCGTTTATAGCGCGAGACGATATCAGTGGCAGTGTACCCCTCAAGATGGCCGACATGGAGACCGGATCCGGAGGGATAGGGGAACATATCGAGGCAGTAGAACTTGGGCTTCTCGCGATCGTCCGCAACGCGGAACGTCCGATGATCCTCCCAGTACTGCTGCCATTTCGTCTCAATGGCGCGGTGATCGTATCCTTTGCCCATTAATTGCTACTCACTCCCTCTGTCAAAAATGACGAAGGACTCTAACATAGACCCTCGGGGGTCACAAGATTTCTGCCAGGTAGTGGAGCCTGTCCGATATGGCCTTCGTAGCGAGACGAAGGAGATGCGGCGAGCCGCAAGGCCACAGGCCCTGAAAAGCCGGAGGTGTATTCGCTGGAATACCGTGAGGATTGTTCGGGGCCAAGAACGATGCAGATGGCCGTAGATCGTTTGTCGCCGTAGAAAAGGTCACTGTCGGAGAGGCTCCTAAAGTTTGTTATACTGCGCCACGGATGGGACTCTATTGCAAACATGTCTTCCCTCGCCTGATGGAGCACGTCATGCGGGGGGAGGAATTCCAGCGATTACGAGCCGATGTGCTCCAATCGGTGGCTGGCGAGGTGCTGGAGATTGGGATTGGGACCGGACTCAATCTTTCTCACTATGGCTCCAATGTATCACGGGTGCGGGCCGTTGATCCCACCCCTATGCTTCCCACGCGGATCGCGAAGCGTCGTGCAGGCGTGCACTTTCCGGTTGAGATTACCCATCACAGCGCCGAGCGACTACCCTATGAAGACCGGATATTCGACTGCGTAGTCAGTACCTGGACCCTCTGCACCATTCCCGATGCGGTTCGTGCGCTGCGGGAAGTGCGCCGTGCACTCAAACCAGACGGCAGGTTTCTCTTCTTGGAGCATGGCCGGAGCGACGACCAAAAGATTGCCCGCTGGCAGGACAAACTCAATCCTGTTCAGAACATCATCGGCTGCGGATGCAATCTGAATCGCCGGATTGATGATCTGATCGCTCAAGCCGGACTGAACATCATTCAGCTCGATCGATTTGCCATGCAGCGGGTACCAAGACTAGCCGGAGAAATGTATCGAGGCACGGCGGTGAGGCAGAGCTAGCCCGTCGACCTGCCGTTCAAGAGCGGCGTAAATCCCGTGACCGAGAAAAACTGTGGAAGCGGGGCCGGCGGCAATTGCGAACTCGACTTCGCACTATGCACCAAATGAGCAACTCCGAATGCTTTCGCCGTCGTCAGACAGCCTTCATCGTCATCCATAAAGAGGGATCGCGAGGGATCAAAACCCAACAAGCGCTGACAATTCGGCCAGTACTCCGGCCGCATCTTCAGATACCCCACCTCAAAAGCATCCACAATCCGGCCTACATACCGATCCAAACCGGTCTTCGAGATTTTGACCGACACTCCGGTCGAATGGGCATTCGTGATGATGGTCACGCGTTTCCCCAGCTGTTGAAGATGGCGCAAGAATTCCTCAGCGCCTGGTAGAAATCCGATCATGTGATCGAGTTCCTTGTGCATCGCCACCACATCAATGCCGACCCGCCTGGTCCAATAGTTCAGGTCCGTCCACGCGAGTTCTCCTTCGACCGATCGGTACATCGCCATGAGACGATCGCGAGACTCCTCAAACGAGAGGCTGTGCAACGAGGCATACCGACGCGGCAATTCTTCTTCAAAGAAGAAGTTGTCGAAGTGGCGGTCCAGCAATGTGCCGTCCATATCCAGGAGCACATCGTCGATCTGGGACCAATCGAAGTAGGGCTGAGGACTGCGGGCTGAGGACTGCGTCATTGACCAGATTATACCCGACTGAGTGAAGAGAAGACGAGGCAGGTTGTGTTTATGAAAAACCATGTGTTACCGTCCGAATCATCATGCCTCGTGCAAAATCAAGTCAGAAACAAGAACCGACCCTTCCGTTGCTCCCAACAGAGGGCGGACCTCCCCCACTCATTGCCATCATCGGTCGCCCCAACGTGGGAAAGTCGACGTTGTTCAACAAGATCCTTGGCCAGAAGATCGCGATCGTGGACGACGTCCCTGGTGTGACGCGCGACCGCAACTATGCTGATGCCACCTACCGCACCCGAAAGTTCAGACTAGTCGACACGGGGGGATTGGATCTATCTTCGTCAGACAGCATGCTGACCTTGATCCGACGTCAATCGGAACTCGCGATCGCCGAGGCAGACATCCTCATTTTCCTCCTAGACGGCCGGTCAGGATTGACCCCCCCGGACCATGAGGTGGTGAAACTCCTACGCGGCGTGACCAAGCCGTTGTTCTACGCAGTCAATAAGATCGATACGCCAAAATCCGAGCCCTTACTCGCCGACTTCTATAAATTGGGCACGGATGAGCTCTATCCCATCTCCGCCGAACATGGGCTCGGGGTCGCTGAACTCTTGGACGCCCTTTATCCCCTGCTTCCCTCAGCGGAGGAATCTGATGAGCTGCAACAACTCCCCCGTGTGGCCATCGTCGGCCGTCCGAACGTCGGCAAATCCACGCTCGTGAACGCGCTGCTCGGAGAGGAGCGTGTTGTGGTCAGCAATGTGCCGGGAACCACGCGCGATCCGGTGGATTCACTGGTCACCCACCAAGATCAGTCCTACGTCTTCACCGATACCGCGGGGATCAGACGACGAGGGAAGATTGACCGAGGAATAGAAGGCTACAGTGTTCTCCGATCGCTTCGTGCCATCGGACGATCCGACATTGCCGTGTTGCTCTTGGACGGAGTGGAAGGCGTCACAGAGCAAGATACCAAGATCGCCGGAGCGATTCTCAAGCAGGGCCGTGCCTGTATTCTCTTGATCAACAAGTGGGATCTGCGGGCCGGAGACCAGAACGCGCGACAAGCGTACGAACTCGAGTTCCACCGCCGTTTTCCCTTTCTGGCCTGGGCCCCTGTCCTCTATGGTTCAGCCCTCAAACCGGAATCTATTCGCCGCCTCTTCCCGCTCCTCAAAGATGTGCACGGGATGTTTACCAAGCGCGTCTCCACCGGCGCGTTGAATATCTGGCTGCAGAAAATTCTGGAGACCCATCCATTACCGGCTCGGAAGCACAAACCCACAGCTGGGACGAAGTCGGCCTTTATGACTCAAGTCGCTACCAAACCGCCTGTCTTTGTCCTCTTCGTCGGTCATCCTGAAGACATCACTCCCGCATACCTAAAATACTTAGAGAACCAACTCCGCGAGACATACCTCTTCACCGGCACCCCGCTCCGTATCATGGTCAGGAAGAAGTAGGAGTCCACCTCTTCAACGATTCATGCATAGGGATATGGAACTGACTCGTCTCGGAGAGCGACGCGTGTTAGTCACTCAGCGATGTCCTGAACAGTGCCAATAAATTCACTTGCAACCCCTGAAAATGGCATTAAATACTTAGCACGGTTGGTCACGCAGCAATTTCAACATGGGGAGGTTAAGTCCAAATGAAATCATCAAGGCTAATCCCTGAAATGTTCCTGATTGCAATCCTTTTTCTTGTGGTGGGGCCACAGATTTCAAGTGCTGCTCCAGTCGAGGTGGATTTAACTAAAGGCACTTGGCTTGTCTCAGGCACTGACGTTAGCGGGATTCGCTGGGATAGTTCCACTCTAACTTTTGAGAACCAAACGGTTCAAGGAGATAATTTATCCTTGGCTGGACAGTTTAACTGGATAGGAAGTAATGGATCATTTTGTCGTGAGAATTTCACCGGAACTCTTTTTGCTAACCGAGAACTCGCATTATCTGGTTTTGCAATCGTTCAACCTGCAGCCGGCATAGTACTCGGCAATTACTTTGCGATCCTGGCCGAGTCTGGGAAGGAGATAGTAAATGGCTCTTGGACTGGCTCAGGCATTCCAAGCAACGATTGGTCTGCCACGCTCGCCCCTGTCCCATTGCCAGCTGGTGTCTAGCTATTTAGCGCTGGCCTGATTGGACTAGCCGGCATGGCACGGCGTAACCGTAAAATGTCTGCATCATAGAGATTGCTTCGGGAATATGGGCCTGCGGTTGCTGCTTGCGCCGCAGGCCGATCTTGCTCGCTGTCAGTACATCTATAAGTAGAGAGGCCACACTCGTCAGGCCTCTCTCTTGAAACCTAACTTTCTGGTTGATTCACTTAGCGGCGCGGCGCGTCTAGGAGGTCTGAGATGACGATCCATCTTTTGTGGATTGGAGCAAAAATAGGGACAGACTGGGTTTCCAATGATCGCCACGACTCAATCCCGGAGATGCAGATCGAGGTTTTCTATCGAGGGGAGGAAACCAGAGAAAGATAGGTACCTTGAGGAATCGGCGAGAGAGAGAAGATCGGAGTCAGAATGCAATTTTTGAAAAGCCGCCCAGGCCAGTCGAGATGCCTCTAACACAAGGCATCTCTCCCCCCTTTGCTCTGCTCGGCAAGCGGAATTATCCCTGATCGATGGTCTGCCAGGAGCGCAGCTTTCCTTAAAATCATTTCGTGGAGTCTGTCGAGATGGGAGTCAGGAGCACTAAACCCGGGAACCGACTGATTTTCGGATAATCATGGTAGTCGAGCGGGGGCAGAGAACAGTCCAGGCGATTTCAACCTATTCCCTGATACCGACACGCTCCAAATTAACGAGCTATTCGATCACTCACTCTGCATTCAAATTCTTCAGGATTTTCTTCGCTAATGGTTCTTTGATTTCGGTATGTCGCGGAACCGCCTCGACAACCCCAGTCTTAGGGTTCACCCAAAGGGAGTGGGAAGCACCCTCCCGTTTCATATAGCAACCAGCGATCCGCAGCTTGCGCTCTAGATCTCGCCGTTTCACTCAATCAGTACCTTGTCTTGAATCGCATCTTCGGGCAGTCCACGAAGAATATCCGCCTTGCGGTCTTCGAGAATCAATTCAATCGCCTGCCGCAGACTATCCTTCGCCTCCTCCAGTGTTTCCCCTTGCCCGTTGGCGCCGGAAATCTCCGGGCACATAGCCCAGTAGCCCCCCTCGGGTGCCGGTTCGATAATTGCCGTGAACTCAGCTTTCATTCAAGCTCCTTCCTGCTATTGATCGGAGGACGGACTCCCTGGCCCCGTATGAGAATCCGAGGCACCCAAAGCAGTATAATTCCTGTCCGCCTCCTCGCAATAGAACTGACCTGATCAAACACGAGACCGAGCAGGAAAATAGGGACAAGCGGGGTTTCCAATGATCGCCACGACCTAAATCTTGGAAGCACAGATCGAGACTTTCCTATCTGGAAGAGGAAACCATAGGAAGAAACGTGTCCGGCCACATTCCAGCACTGTGCCGAAACGCTTCTCGGTCCGCTGTCGATGGTGGGATAAGGATCGTGATCATCATATCCTGACCTTCCGGCAAATCGACACTGTCAAGTGGCTCGATAATTCCACCTTTCATTCGAGCCCGTATCGTGGTCGTCATATCACGGCTCCTTCAGTCGGGTGAGCCTAATCCTTCGTCGACAGCATAGGGCTATGCAGCCTTATCATCTAGAAAAGAAGTGTAGCAGAGAGCCTTCGGGAATCCAATATGAACCAGGAGAAGGCACATCACGACGGACGGCTGGCACCATGGAAGACGTCTCCATCACGGAAGCAATAGAGACACGAGCGGCCTGTCTAAGCCATGCCCCTGTCAGAAGCAGGCACTCATTTCGCTGTCTGAATTTCTCATCGCAATCATCTCGGCGTTGTATCTTGATTTATGTTGGACCCCATACGTCCTTCACTTCTCTCCACCCAAGATCAAATCTGATTTCAGGTTGACTCCAATTCTGACCTCATGTTATTCGCATAGGTGAATCCTTGGTTCTTGGAGGTTGATCCCCGCATCACCCTTTTCACACGAGAGGGAGTCTCTATTTAGACAGAATCCGACGTTCACCCCTTATCCGGACCACGCGTTCTTGCCATGGATCAATTTGGACAGGCTCGACAATTAGCATTTGCTGTATTTCTGATGGGAGTCGTCAATGCCGGCTGTGCCACGGCCAGCCTCGCAGACGGCGACAAACCCCAGGAGCATCCCTCAGACTCAGTCCCCTTTGAAGCGCAACTCGATACCACCTCAACAATGGCCCAAGCCCAGGCTGACGAGCCCCCACCCACCCAACCAGCAACCGACGAGGTCATCCCAACACAGCCACAGAGCGATCTCCCGCCATCTGTTCAACTACAAGAGCCTGAGGCACCACCTGCTCAGGCCACGGATACGGCCCCGGTGGTTCAGCCACCAGTGGACAGTCCGCCGATAGACAGCCGACCGACCGCTCACCCGGAAATTGTAGAACCAGCGCCCGTTCGCGTTGACGTTAACCCATCCATCGAGCTCACAGGCCGGGTCTGGCGAGCTAAGCCGGGAATCGTTTTTTTGAAAACGCCGATCGGGCTCATGTCGCTCAGTTCAAAGACCACGCTCAAAACGCTCCCCGCTTCCCAAGAAGTGTCCTTCATAGTCCACGACGAGTATAGCGTCATTGATATTGTACGGAGGACTGATGGGACCTTCGTTCACCGCTACCTCACCGGACCGTTTAGGCGAGACAGCGGAGACAATACAAAGTTACTCCTGTGGACGCCGAATAGTGGGCTGAAAGCGTTCCACATGGGAACCTATGAATCTGCACTCACGGCCCCCAAAGGCAGTGATTCTGTGACGGTGGAAGTGGACGGGACCGGTAACGTCATCGGTGTGCATGACCTCCAGTTCGATCTTCAGATCGGCCAGATCGCCCCCCCGGGAAGTAAGGCGCAGCTGTTACTCACCGGAACGATCTCTAAAATGAAGTCGAATTTTATCTTCTTCAAGACGCCCATCGGCATCGTCAACGTCAACACCAAGATCGGCATCAAGAACGCCAAGATCGGGCAGACCATGACCTTGCATATGCGTAACGACTCCGTCGTGGCGGATCTTGCAGCCGCCAACGATACGGCTCTGATCCGCCGTTTCGTTACCGGACCATTGGACTTCACGGCTCCGGATCATGCCCAGGTTCGACTCTGGACGCCTGAGGGAGAACAGACCTACTCCGTCGGAGTCAGCAAATCCGACCTGAACGGGGCACGCGAGGGCATCCCCATTACCGTGGAGCTCAACGGCCAAGGCGAGGTCGTTGAACTGCATCGCGTGAAGTAGGCCGACTCCTCTCCTGTCCATCTCCATCCTTCGTCTTGACTCTCTTTTCAATCCACCCGTAGACTGCGCGACGTATGAATACATCTCTCATGACCCGTCGCCGGCCAGAAAAATCCTCAGCTCGGACCCAATCGGCGAAGGATTTTGATACGCTATACAGAGATCATGTGGATCTCATGCATCGTTTCGCTCACCGCTTGTGTGGGGAGGCGGAAGCGGCCAAGGATTTGGTTCAGGAGACCTTTTTGAATGCCTATCGAGGCCTCGACCGGTTCCGTGGCGATGCGCAGGTTTCGACGTGGCTGTACACGATCGCCTCGCGCGTCTGCCTCCGCATGCGGCGAAAACGGAAGGGCGCTCCTGAGCGAGAGTTGTCCCTTGAGGAATTCATCCCCACATCCGACGGTGAGTTTCGGTTACAGATTCCGATCGATGGCCTGAGCCCCGAAGCCGCACTCCACAATAAGCAGTTACGAGAGGCGCTCGACCGCGCGATCAATCAGCTGCCGAAAAAGTATAAGATGGTCTTGGTGCTTCGCGATATGGAAGGCCTCAGCGCCAAGGAGGTTGGAACCATCATGGGATTGAATGAACGAGCCGTGAAATCACGTCTCCATCGAGCGCGGTTGTTTGTACGCCGTCAGCTCAGTGCACGAGGACTTGGGGAACCGCTCAGTGACCATGAGCACCACGAGATGAGGTAGCGGAGGGACTGTTTCAGATGGCACCACGTCGAACTTCGACACGACCACGACGATCGACATCCACGCAGCGGAAACAGGCTCATGGGAAAGCCCACTGTCTGCGTATCCTGCGCCAGCTGTCTGCCTATATCGACGACGAGCTCTCCGGAGATATTTGCGAGGAAATTCGCCGACATCTGGGCGCATGTCCGAATTGCGAAACCTTTGTGACATCGCTGCGCCAAACCGTGTCACTCTGTCGCCATAGTCCTCCGCCGACATTATCGGCAGCAAGCCGAGCGATGATACGGAAAAAGATCCTGGGGACCACACACACTCGCTAACCTCCAACAGCCTGAGCAATACCGATCATGACCAAGACCTATTTTCGTGGATTACTCCTCCTCTCCGGACTCCTGACCACTGTTGAGTTGAACGTGTCGGACATCGCAAGCGCCGCGTCGAAAGCGCCCCGCACCACGGCAAAACACAAGGCCGTCCAGACCACCGCCATCGACACCGCCTTGCGCTATGCCACAGCACTTGCCAACGGCGACAAGATCGGGGCTGGGCAACTCGACTTTGCCTGCCAGTACAATTTGGTCACGGCTCCGGCAACAACAGCAAAATCCGCCGTTGCAAAGGAGCCTTCCTACGACGACTGCTGGAGAGTGATGACGGCAGGACATGGTCCTTTCCTGAATCGGTCGGATATCGGAATGGATGTCCTCTGGCCCAGTTCAGGTCCTCTCGTATTTTATGGGGATACACTAGCCGGCGCACAAGCCTCGGCCTTTGTCATGGATGTGCTTGGAACCTCCCCTCCAGGCACCGGCCTTGATCTGTCCGTCACCGGAAGCCGCACTATTTCAAGCGGATCCTTCCGGCTGAAACCGAATGGGACGGTGTTTGGAGTACCCGCGACACTGGTCGACGTAACCGTTCACTACCATGACCCGCTCACATCTCCGATTGCGTACGGGCCGGGCACCGTTCACTGGACCAGCACCATCAAGCGCGAACGCCGCGCCATCAAATCCATTACCACGCAATGGGTCGTGCTCAGCGGACTCCGGTCACATGGGTTTCCACGCGACACAGCCGTGGTGCATCTTCTCGTAGACACAAAGGCTGAGCCTCCAAGCACGGTCCCCGAACGCATCCCGTTCGTCACCGAGCGAAGCCGCGCCCTTGCCGACTCCATCATCTGGTGGAGCCCGAACGATCAACCGGGCACATTGACGGCGGCGGCGGCCCGCGCTGCCTCGTTCCCCGAGCTGCGTGACCGGGTCGCCCTCCTCAATCGCATTCTCCTTATTGACCCACAACAGATGGAAGCCCTCACTGTCTTAGCCAAAAATCTCTATGCGGCTCTGCTGCAGGACGCGACCCGAAGCCACAAGCTCCTCGTCAAGGATCCCGCACTCGCCCAAATGCTCAACGAGTTTTATTGGACGATCGCCGCCGCGTCGGACCGCCTTGATCTCTCGTTGGGGATGGAAGTCGGTGGGTTTTCGCAACCGACTTCTGCAGATCTGCTGTACCGGCTCTTGCCGGCACTGCAAACTCTCGCACGCACCCATCCTGAGCAGTTGGAGAACCGATTTCGGCTTGGGATGGCCTATCGTTGGAACAACGATCAGGTGCCGATGATTGAAACATTCGAAGCCTTGGCCAATGAGATTCCGTCCGACCGACAGACTCCCAAGGCTGAAGCCCTGCTACAACTGGCCTGGTCCCGCATCAACAAAGTGGCCTGGAATCGGATCTTGCATGACCAGGACAGTATCCGCGCCTATGACGCTGCGAAGGCGTCGCTGGAACTCGCGGAACGCCCACTCGACAAGTTTCTCGCCGAATACGCCATGGCCTACAGCATGATCTTCCTGCCGAACTATGGAGATAAAGGACAGATGCTCCACCATCTCACCGAGGCCAAACGCTGGTTTGATGAGATTCCCGGCAAGGACGATGAGGTGTGGCGCTACTTCCTCCACCGCGAACAACTAAAGGCTGTGCTCGACGCAGATCCCATGTTTCAGCCAATTCTCGTGACGGCTGAGAAATCCAAAGAATAGTCCTCTCAGTTCTATTGTTTGTTCATGTATTGGGCAGACTAGGTCAAATGAAACGGGGTGAGCTCCAACAGCCACTCCTGGACATGCCCTGTGCAAACTGAGTGGCGATGGGCAAGTGACACGAGGAAAATCCATCACTCAAAGAAGGATTTTCATGGTACGGGCATGCGTTCATGTTGACCACGGACTGCTTATCTCGGGGGAAACCAGCTCAGTCACACCTCAGCCTTACAAAGCAAACACAACACGCAAGGCGTCCTTGATCTGATCGAGATAGTTCTGCTCCAGCACTCCTTGTCGTTTTTCGATGCGCGACACATCCACCGCCCGCAGTTGCTTCACGTTGACATGTCGTTCCTTGTCGATGCCATTTTCCTTACTTGGCACGACGTTGACGGCAAACGGCCAGGTCTTGTGACCAGGCAAGAGAGGAGCCACAATCACCGTGCGTGATTCACGGTTAACCACATCACCCTGGATGATCACGCAGGGCCTTTTCTTGCGCGTCTCCGCACCTTTCGTTGGATTTAAATCCACCCATCTGATTTCCAGCTGCTTGAGCCATCCCTCGCTCATGCCTCAAGCCCGTCTTCCAGACGAGCGTCCCATGCCGCCAGCTCCTCCCGATACGTCTTGTCGCTTGCTTCCTCACGGTTGCCCTGAAGAATGGCTTGCTCCAACGACCGCCGCCGTTCCCGTTTGAGCAGTTCGTTGATATAGCCGCTCCGGTTCTTGCCCCCAACCTGTTGCAAGAACGCCATCGCCTCCGACTCAAGCGTGAATGTTGCTCGATACGTCATAATCTCACTCCTTTGCATGATAATATTATCATATTTACTAGTATGACGCAAAGATGTGCGAATCGCACTTACTTGCCACAATGGTTTCAGGTTCCGCGAAAGGTGACACGATTGGAAAGCCGTAGAGTCCGTCAACTCAGGCTCGCAAGCGACGTCGGGGAACGAGATCCCCGACCCACGCAGTGAGACCACCGTGCAGAGCCCTAACCCACATTATTCATGACGGTTCGTCACGAAACCGCACAGACGCCAGGTGAGATGGGCACGCGGAGTCCTGAGAGGCTGAGGCATACTTGAAACAGTATGTTGAGGCCGCGAGGGACGAGCCTGCCCGCCTGGCCATCAGAAAACTACGGCCAGGCTCGTCGCAACGGCGTATCGGCGGTTGCAGTAGAAGCGGTCATGAATAATGTGGGCTAAGGAGCCAAGGGATACGTGAAGTAGATTATCGAGGTGGCAAGGCGCAAGTCCGCCCACTGAAGGCTCGTCGGAGTAGCGGAAACGTTCATGAATGCTGTGGGCTAATAGCCAGATGCGTGTTTCAATTTGTCATCGAGCTGATTGAGAATCTCTGCTGCCCAGTTTCGCTCAGCGGATGCACCGAGAAGAGGCGGAGTGACTTTCTTTGAGATTACCTCGATGCGCGTCTTCCGCGCGTGGTCTTGGGGGTCAATAAACACGACAACCAACTCGCCCGTGCCATAGGCCGCCAGCTCACTTTCCGCCAAGAGATACCCTGCGGGTTTATCCTCCCCCAGATATTTCAGCTTGAGATCGCCTAAGACGGAAGGCACCGCCTTCCACACCCTCGTGGGAGAAGCGAGATACAGGCGAGCCAATCCCGTCCCTTTCGCGGCGCGTAACGAATTTGGAGTGGCCGGAGCGACCGGTGCACAGCCGAACGCCACAATAATACCGACAAGAACACATATTATGAGACTGGTTGTGTTTCGCATACGTGACAGCTACAGCTCGCCCCGTTTCGCCTCAACAACACCAAGCACTCTTACTTATTGAAGTCCTCGAAGGGCTGGTTCAACATCAATGGGTCCTGATAGATGAAAACTTTCTCTGTACGTGACGGCTCCTCCCTTCCGGGTACTTGCTGCATATAGGGTGGATAAGTATAAGGCTTATATGTGCGGGCCATCTCTCGCACTTGACGTGCCTCCTCCATGGACCGGGTGTAGGAAAGCAAGGAAGTTTGTCCAGCTATTTTCCCATCATCTCGACCTTGCTGATAGCTCTTGCTACCCTTCGAATCCTGTCCAACCATCACCTCCAAGTTCTGACCAAAACAGTCCGCGGTTTTCCACTTGGCCTCAGCTACCCAGTCGCCCGAGGAGTTGAGCTTGTCTGGGGATATCTCAGCCCAGCAGGACTTAAATCCAGCCATATAACCTTCGACATAGTCCGGTGGATAGCCATCGGCAAGCAATCGAACATCGAGGTTCATATACGATCGAGGATCTACACACCCACCAACCAGGAATATGATACCGATCAGCAGGCCGTGATAGAGAAGAGCTTTCATAGAGTCCTCCACTCATAGGAATTACCAAGCTGGCAGAAGCCCATGCTCTTTCTTGATCGGTCCATGAACCCAGGGACCCTGGAGAGCTCTATGAACAGACCGTCCATTTCTTTTCACCCTCGGGCGATAGGCACTCGTCTCTGGCACCTCGTGTTCCGCTTGGAGCATGAAACCGCCCCGCACAACACACCATGCAAAGACGCGTCATGCTCGATCGCAATGTGAGCAATCATTTTGAAGCTGGCATCCCGCCTGAGGACTGGACTAACGCAGAGAGAAAGTCCTTATCCTCAAAAAGCATTTTCATGCCATTTTCAAGCGCCCTATCAAGGGCTTTCCTTGCATTATTCCCGGTTGCGAGTTGTGTGTTGGGCTCAATCCCTTGAGCAACGATTTGTCGTGAGTACAGTTGTTTGCCATGTTGCCCGTTCACGCTTACTCCCATAATCAGATCGGCCACGGCATCACCTGAGAAGAAACCTACTTTATGGTCATTATAGAAACGGGTGACCTCGCTCGTGATTTTCACCTGCGCTGCATCTGAACCAAGCTGGAAGCCTCGAGCCTGAAGCTCTTGCTCAATGGCCTTACGGATCGTGACAGCAACATCTTCAGTGGCTGTAATTGCGGCCAACTCCATGCCATAGCCATTCTTTTTGCTGCTCACCTTGCTTTTATCTGGTCGCTGATCGGTGACTTGTACATTCACAGCGACCTGACTGGCTCCTGCAACGTGAGAAACCCCTGCCGGCTGATTGTACGTAAGCTCAATCTCCTCCTTGGTAAACGCGCACCCTCCAAGGCAGGTCATAGCGGCACAATAGAGTACAGCAAGTGTTCGTGTATTCATGATTCAGTTATTCCCCTTTACGAAAATAACGGCGTTGTCATTCCTCTCATTCAGGTTCAGCAGCCTCCGCTGCAAATGACTAATAGTCGACACACCTCGCATGATGTGTCATTTTCAGCAACGAGCATTACGCCGTTGGATGAATGGATGCGCTGAGAAACCTCCGGCTTCAGCGAGATATGCGCCGGCTCCGTCGCGCAGGCAGTCAGGGTACAGAAAAGAAGACCGATCAGAATTCTCATAGCTATCGTCCGCACAGCATCCTCCACACTGGTTAACCCGTTGTCACGGTGTGCTCCTCAGCAAGATGTCAGAAACCATTTCCCTCGCTACGGGCTATGGAATGGCCTCTGACATCTGTTTCTCCAGCTTCAGCTGTTAGTGGTGACGATGGTTATCCCTTTGGTGATTGGGAAATTGATGTTCTTATTTTCTTTCCCAGCTTCCACGATAATTTTCTCTTGTCCTCCGAGGAAGGGGAACGCACCAACTGCCTCATCGGGGCCGTCACCAGCGACTCCATTTCCATCTTTGTCACTTCTCGCAAAAACTATGTAGTTACCCGGCCTCACCGAGGGAAAGCGATAGACAAACCCTTGAGTGCGATCGGTGGTTGTAGTGAATTCCACAATATTTCCAGTGACTGGATCCTGTCCAACAAGAGAAACCGTCACCTGGCCCAGATCGGGTAACCCTTGGAATGGAAGCCGCATGATAACCGGGACAACCAGCAGGCCTCCTCCATTCGTGTCGGCAAGGATCAGCCCGAAATAGGAGTCAGCTGTGAGACCACTTCCGTTTACTTCAATCCTGATCACTTTACTGTCTACCAGCGATGCCGATAACCAGTTGACATTTCCTCCAGTCGGGCGGAAAGCACGAATATTGGATAGCTGGAGTGGGGTGGATCCGAGACTAGAAACCGATATATCTTCTGTCCCAGTGGCGCTATCAATTACCACAATACTCGGTTCTGGATAGGGGATCGGCACGGTTGGAACTGGGACGCCGGCAGCTGCGGCCACTGCCTTGTCCGCTCGGACCAAGCCATACCCAAATTCAGCATCCCGACCAGCCGGATCCAGGTCCTCAGCGGTCTGCTTCAGAATTAGTTCAATGTCGTCCGGTGTCAGGTTCGCATTGACAGATCGCATCAGCGCAATCACACCAGCAACATGTGGGGCAGCCATCGATGTTCCTTGAAGAAACTGATATTGCGGCACATTATTTTTCGACATCTTCATCGTGCTATAAATCCCTTCGTGGGGACTGCGGATAGTCTCACCGCCCGGCGCGGCAATGTCCACGTAGTCATGATGAGTCGAGTAATATGCACGCTGCTTCTGGCTAGTTACGGCACCGACCGCAATCACCCCCTCACAGGAAGCTGGCCAAGTAACGGGATTTGTAAGACCAGTCCTAGGGTCAAATGCAGCATGATTGCCGGAAGCTACGACAATAATGATGCCTTTCTTCCTGATCTCATCAATTGCATTTTGCAAGTCTGGATGATCCAACTGTGGATCTTTATTCCCCATGCAGGAGAATATGCCCCCTAGACTCATATTGATGACCTGCGCAGGTTGTATCGGAGTTTTTCTGTACCTATTGGGCAATCCTGCCGCATAGCGCATACCCTGAATGAGGTCATCTTCGTTATTTTTGCCCAAGCCAAGGACTCGTATCGGCATAAGCTGAACGTTCCAGGCGACACCGGCCACACCTTTCTGATTGTTCGAATTAGCAGCAATGGTCCCGGCAACATGGGTTCCATGGAAATCGGCATCAGGAACATCAGGGTCGGTCGGGTCTGGATCGACCCCATCTCCATCACCTGCATTTATTGGGTCAGAAACGAAGTCATAACCGGGCAGTAGGCGTTGGACCAGTTCGGGATGGTCTGCACGTATGCCGGAATCTAGCACTGCCACGACCACCCCTGAGCTACCCGTTGTTAGTTCCCAGGCAGCAGGGAGTCCGATCATTCGTAAGCTCCATTGGAAGCCAGCATTAAAGGCAGTATCATTAGGTATTGCCTGCCCGTGGACTATTGCGTTGAGTTGCGCATAGCGCACGGCGGGATCAGCCCTGAGCCTTTGCAACACAGAAATCGTGCGTTCCTGGGCTTCTTTTCTCGAGAGTTGCTCGTTTTTATAGACATCAGTGCGGAATAGATAGGAGCCTCCAGGATATCCAGACCCTAAATTTTCGAGCTTGACATCGGCACAGGATTTAACAAGCCTGGAAATAGCATCGGCCTCAGAGACCTCAGGCTTGAATCTCACGATGATTTCTCCGGGCACAAAGTCGGGCTCGGCAGGCCCCTCTGCCATAGAGGACTCGGCAGTTTCTTTCGATGCTGCCGTCAAACGAGCTTGATTAGAACCTAGCACACCCTCGACATTCAGCCTGCCCGACACACTCCCGACCGCACTGGGCACAGGAGGAGTGGGCGGAGGCGTCACCACTCCTCCACCATCACTACCACCACACCCAGGCAACACAGCCCACATGAGTATCACGACGAGAAACGAGGCAAAACGTTGCATTCTCATACCCATGAACCCCTCCATTGATCAGATCACCTTCCAGTTAGTCCTTTGTCACCACTGGCCACTCTTCTCGCACCTCGTGAAGTAACGGAATGGCTTTTGTTATCGCGACATATGCTCGTCAATCGTCTACGGGGCAGTGGCGCCATTCGCACAGTTGGCTTTAATACCAAGCCATTCGGCCAACTGCCGAATGAAACTGACCCGCTGCATCCACGATCCATGTATTCAAATTCTGCGTGTCGATCGGTGGCTCGGACAGCCGTACCGCTGAGATATTCTTCGGAGTTGCTGTCGCGCCAATGAGAGGGTTTGGCGTAAAAATAGGTGCCGGAACAAACACGCTTCCAATGAGATTGGCTTCCTGCATGAGCAGCCATTCCCCATCAGGTGACAATACCGGCGAGGACTGATTGCCAAAGGGTGATCGCATGGAACGACGCGTCAGCTCCCCGCTGGCCACATCCATAGACCAAATGGTTCCGCCACGCGGATTGCCGCGCCGCTGACTGAAGTAAATAAAGCGCCCATCGGATGACATACTTGGGGCCTGCGGCTCTATCAATTCGACCGGATGCACGAGGATTCCCTCCCCAGTCGCACGGTCGACCTTATGAAGACCGACTTCGCTGATCACGTAGAGCTCTCCGGTCGGGCTCCACAGGGTGCTCGCGTGCATGTTTGTTTTGTCCAGCGGTGCCTCGTTCGCACGCAGCAACTCCTCGATGACAAATTTTCCACTCTGCACATCGAGGATCACAACCTCTAGCCGAGCTCCTAATAGGGTATGTCCTGCAAGGGCTATGGACTTGGCATCCGGCGACAAGGCTCCGCCCTGCCGGAACGCAGGCCGTGGCCTAATCACCCCAACCCCTACGCCAACATGAGGCATCTCCCACTCATGAATAAGTGTCCCGTCTGCCTGGAAATGATAGATAATCGGCGAATGATCAAAATCCATCTCATCCCTGATAACAGCAAATGACCCATCATTCGCACGGGTGACTCCGCCATTAATAACTGCGATGGTGAGAGCTGGTCCAAGTTTCACCAGCGTTCTGACTTGGCGTGTTGTCAAGTCTAGCTCTGCAATAGACCTCGGAAGTTCCATCCCTTCCGCAAATAGGATCTTTCCTTGCCCACCACCAAACGTCCCGGTTCGTGGTGGTACATTGCCCCCGCCGGTTGGAGATGGAGGCGGGTTACTTGGATTTTGAGGGGGAGTTCCTGGATCCTGAGACACAACAGCGGGATCCGAACCTCCATCTCCGCTGCACCCCGGCAACACGGCCCACATGCACATCACAACCAGACACGATGCAACCCGCTGCAGTCCTGTACCCATCCTTGTCTCCTTCTCCTGAGAAATTGAACGACCACCTTAGGGCTTCATGCCTCCCGGGCCACTCCCATCACCGGCACATCCGGACAAGCACGCCCCACAGATCAACATCCGTAATATTGCGACTGATCGCATACCCGCTTTCTCCTTGAGAGACCATCCTGATCCCCTGTCTCATCACGCTCCTCACACCCATGATCCACAGACCACTCAGTGGCCACAGGAGACTCCGTTCTTGTTCGCCCGTCGTTGCCCCAGCGCCACGGTTGCATCCCGTACCTTCGATCAACTTTCGCCCATCGTGAAGCACCCGCCATACCGGGGCTGAACGGACCTAGTCTGTATACGAATAGTTATTAAACCGAGCCATGTGTACCCCGTCACAATATGATCTGTCAACTACTACTTACGTGTTGCTATACAAGTATTATGACTCTCGATCCGTAACCGCTGAAGCTGTATCAATTCGATACACCTTGCATGGCTCAGCAACAACGTCCTGGCAATGAAGTCCCTCTGTGTCCCCCTGCAGCAGGCGGATCGTCGGGTGGCCGACTCCCATTCAGCCAGCGAATCCACGTGATCCCGGCATCCAGCAGGACAACCACGACCAGCAGGCCGATACTGAGCACAAGGACAACATTCACCCAGCGCCCTTCGCCAAGAAACTGTCCGATCAACTCGACACAGGCACTCAACGTGATGACGGCGACGAACAGCATCGGCACAAGCGTCACCCAGATGTAGCGGGCCTTTCCCATCTGAATCAGGATGGTGGTCCCCACGCAGAGCGCCAGCGTGCCCAAGAGCTGATTCGCGACGCCGAACATCGGCCACAAGTTCGAGACCGATCCGGTAGAGAGCAGCGAGCCCCAGGCACAGACCACCAGCAGGCTCGCCACCACCGCCGCCGAGATGGACCCAAACTCGCCAAACGGCCGATACACTCTCCCACCGAGTTCCTGGATGAGATAGCGTGCCACTCGCGTCCCCGCATCGATGGTGGTGAGAATGAACAGGGCCTCGAACAACAAGGCGAATTGATACCAATAGGCCATCAGCCCAGGAATCTCTTTGAATCCAGGCAACCCCGCGAAGATCGACGCCATACCGATTGCCAGCGAGACGCCCCCGCCCACACGATTGGTACAGTCCTGTTCCACCAGGCGGCACAACCGATCGATATCGACGACGGGGAATCCGAGCTGTTCCAATTCGAGACGCGACAGCCACGTATTAATCGCAAAATAGTCACCGGGATGGAGAATCGAGGCCGCAATCAACGCGATCACCCCGACGAAGCTTTCCATCAACATCGCCCCATACCCCAACGTGGCATGGGATTCCTGATCGATCAGCTTTGAAGTCGTCCCGGAGGCAACCAGACTGTGAAACCCTGAGATTGCCCCGCAGGCAATCGTGATGAACAGGAAGGGAAACACCGGGCCCTTGATGATCGGTCCGCCTCCGGCGATGAACTGTGTGACTCGCGGCATCTCCATCGTCGGATGGATGACCACCACCCCCACCGCCAATAGCGCAATGACGGCGACTTTCATCGTGCTGGACAAATAATCGCGTGGGATCAGCAGGAGCCAGATCGGCAGCACTGCGGCGACGAACCCGTATCCCGCCAACATCCACACGAGCGACGCACGGTCGAACTCAAACCAAGTCGCCCAAGGAGAATTGGCCACCATTCGTCCACCGACAATGGCGAACATGAGCAAGACCACTCCCATGACGGTAATGGGCGCCGTAGCTCCGGGAGAGATCCTGCCCAGGCCTCCCATCAGCAACGCGATAGGAATCGTCATCGCGAGAGTGAACGTCCCCCAAGGGTTATGATCAAGCGCATTCACCACTGCGAGTCCCAGACCAGCCATAGCAATGGTGACGACAAACAACACCGCGAGCGTCGCCGCCATCCCTGTGACCGGTCCACTGGACGCATAGGCGAGCTCAACCAAGGAGCACCCTTTTCGACGCATCGAGAACACCAGGATGACGAAATCCTGCACCGCCCCTGCGATCACCGCCCCGACGAGCAACCACAGGAAACCGGGAACGAACCCATACTGTGCCGCCAACACAGGGCCCAGCAGTGGCCCCGCACCGGCAATCGCGGCAAAGTGATGGCCGAGCAACACCCAGCGACTCGTCGGCACAAAATTGACGCCATCGGTCATGGTATGCGCCGGTGTGGAGCGATCATCGTTCAGCTCCAGTACCTTTCGCGCGAGAAAGCGCCCATAGAATCGGAACGCCAATACATGGACGCACGAAGCCGCTACCACCAGCCACAGGGCATTGACCTTCTCCTCCGGCCGCACGAGCCCTGCTACAACCGCAAGGGCATACGCCGCAAGAAGGACCAGCGCTATCCATCCGCCGTAGCGAACTGGTCGTGGCAACTGGTGAAGAACATCCTGAATCCGCATATTCATGTTGTTCATCATGACGACCTCCTTGTCAGACACTGGTATCCATGACCTGCACCGACATTGCTGCATCATGAACTCAGTGTGGAGCAAAGAAGGATGTTGCACATCGTCTAGAACGTGGAGATCATCTCAACATTATGTGGATGTCTACACGCCATCGTTGATGTAGACTTGGCTCGATGAAATTCCGAAACCAAATTATTTTGTATGCTCTCCTTCCAACGCTCGTGGCATTGAGCCTCATTGCCTTCACTGTTCACCGTCAGGCTCAAAAGCTGGCACAATCCCAACGAGAATCGTGGGAGCGGGCATATCGAAGCAGCAAAGATGATGCGTTGATGCATTACTGCGCCATGGCTAGCAAGGCCATAGCCTCACTGTATGAATCTGATCGGCTTGACCTAGTGGCCATGGAACAAGTCAAGAAGGACGCCGCAACAATCTTATCCAGATTAGATTACGGCCCAGATGGCTACTTCTTTTTGTATGACTTCGAAGGCAGGCTGCTCAAGCATCCGCGCCAACCACAACTGGTCGGTCACAATTTAGCAAGTCGTCCCATTGGTAAAGATGGGGATGGCACACAGGTGATCAAAGATCTGATTGAAGCTGCACGACAGGGGAAAACATTAGTTGACTATTGGTGGTCACAACCTTCCACCCACACGGACGCCCCTGTGCCAAAGCGCGCCTGCGTCATGGCGCTGACGCGCTGGAAATGGGTATTGGGAACAGGCCTGTACCTTGATGATATTGACACTGCCATTAATCAGGCGGCTGAGCAGGCATCGCAAAATATCTCCAGCACTATGCTCCTTGTTGCCATGTTTTCGTCTCTCGGCGTCACAATACTGAGCCTGGGAATTATGAGGTTAATTAGGACCCACGCGCAGGATGAAGAACGCAATCGCATCGCCAATGCCCTGCACGATTCCATCAATCCTCTGCTGGTCGCCAGCAAACAGAAAATACAACTTGGCATCCGCAGATTACAGAGAATCACCCAACGCCGCACGCTGCCTCCAGCTACGTTTAGAGAGGCCACCGAACTCATGGATCAGATATTGGCGGATCTTAAACAGGTGATACACGACCTCGACCCCTCTGATTTAAAGCACAATACTTTAGATGGCTTACTGCAGACGCTTGCAGATCGCTTTACTTCCGATGAGAGGCGTGTTGAAGCAAATGTTGTCGGTGGGACAAAGAGTTTGCCTCTTTGCACTCAAAAGACGCTGTATCATGTTGCACAACTGGCTCTCACCAATGCCACTACCCATTCATCTGCCACACACGTGTCACTGCACCTGGAACTCGATGCACAACATGTCATCTTCACAACCAAGGATAATGGTGAGGGTTTTGAAGTGGAGGATATACAGACCGATCCATATCGCGGAAGAGGTCTGTCTAACATGCAAAAAAGGATCGCAATGGAAGGTGGAGAACTTCAGCTAACTTCCTCACCGAGCGGGACGACGATCATTGCCAAAATCCCGCTTGAAAGCTCGAGAGGTCAATCACATGGCGACACATCGCGTCCAGATCAAGACACTGATCGTTGAAGATCACTTCATTGCACTCCGTGGATTATGCGACGTCCTTGAGGAAATCGCGCCGGAGGTTCATGTGGTAGCCACAGCTACGAATGGCGACGAAGCATTAAGAGCAGCCAGGGACCACCCGCTTGATCTCGCAATCATCGATGTTCGTCTCGGCTCTCGTCCCAATGGACTTAAGCTAACCAAAGACTTGGCTGCCGCGTTCCCGGATCTTAAGATTTTGATGTACAGCGCAGATGCTACCCCGTATCGAATGAAGGATGCGAAGGAATCTGGTGCACGTGGCTATACAGTCAAAGGTAAAGACATGGAAGAATTCGAGCAGGCGATTACAACCGTTTTAGCGGGAGGTGAATATTTCCCAACGCAAAAGCTCCCGAAGCCAGACATCTGGCCGCTCACCAAGACAGAGGACAAAAAAATATTGCCCCTTGTCGCTAAAACAATGCGTGATGTGACCATCGCCAAGAAGTTAGGGATAGAGATGGCTACCGTGAGAACCCACGTCAGAAATATCATGTCAAAACTCAGCCTTCGTAGCAGAGCCGCCTTACGCCGGGAAGCCAGAAGACGGTATCCACCGGATTTAGCGGAGTAAAGGCCTCAGTGGGATGGTATGCAATTGGAACGATGCGATCGACGCCGATTCGATATTCTAGCCCCTCGCTGTAACATCCGAGAAACCCAATGAATAGTCGCCTCATTTCTCTTACTCGTTGTTTCCTCGAATAGACCATGTCAGATGACCTCACGTCTCGAAAGTCCACTCATGGCCAGAAGTAGTCACCATTCTTTCGATAGCATATGGCCTTCACTTCTCCCTCTCGTGCCATGTTTCACGGATACAATCGCGGCCCATGCGCTGACCCACCTTCCAATCCATTGAGTACCAGTATTGGAGCCGCATCGCTCGCAACGCACTGGGGGAACCCACCCCCCCCAAGTGTCGCTCCCAAGATCCTTTGCCCTCTGCAAACTGCTGCCTTCCAAGGATCACTCCTGTAGAACCAGCCCCTCTGGTCACCCCTCTACTCATCCACACCACAGGCTTGTGGTGCCCCTCTGTGAATCGGATTGGATTCACCTCATGAATCTCTATTGATACACCTGCTTGCAATCGGGAAAGACGCTTGAGGTAGGTACAACACGTACAGTGTTGAATAAAAAGACATTTAGATCATCATTCGATGGTTCGACATCTCTGTCTCATACTGACACCTGGCTTGCTTTCTTAATCTCTCCAAGACGATCGCTTGCAATTGCAGATTCTCGAGACTACGGTGAGCCAACGGCAGGTGCTAAAACGCATCGCTCTAACAATGGCTCGTGAAATACTTGCGCAAGTGCGCACTCTTATTCTTGCACTTGCCGCGATAGTAGCTGCGTATGGTTGCACACGAGACGAGCTAAAACCTGGAGGGCAAGTCATGCCAAGCAACGAGAACAATCAATCGACTACGACACGCGCTGCGCGCCTCATCTTCGAGTACGAGGGCGAGCAGGTTCGCTTGGTCAGTCAACAGTTAGTAGACATGGTTGTCACCGGGTTCGATATTGCTCGGACGCACCATGCCGGTGTCTATGTGGATGCCCGTGATGTTGACGGCAAAACTTTGACACGTGTGCCGGCACGAGACGCCTTTGCTGGCAGCACGGAGGTTTTCCCAGAGCAAGCGGGTGAGGCAATTGTGCGCGTCGAGCCAGCGAAGATGAAAGGTGCTTTCACGGTGGTCGTTCCTGTGCCGCTAGAGACCAATAAAGTGACGGTGGTGCGTGTGGCACCAGCACAACCGGATACACATCAGCCGGCCGGTGGTGCCACCAGTCGCGTAGTGGGTGCCCCCGAATCCACCGATATTGCAACCTTTCCACTCAAACTCAACAAGTGAGAATAGGAGCCGAACTATGTCAACAGCAGATGGCGCCGTCATAGGCACGACTCAGATCGCGGGCTCGGCCCCGCGCAATCGCGCGTTCAACGTCGTCCTCCTCGCCGAAGGCTTTACCGCAGCACAACAAAATGACTTCAACAACGCTTGTACGACTTTCGTTAACGCTTTCCGAACCACGCCTCCATTCGACGACTTGAGCGCCGCGATCAATGTATTTCGAGTGAACGTCCGCTCAACCGATGCAGGTGCTGACGATCCAGCCGCAGCGGGCGGGACTGGGGCGATGGTGAAGACATACTTCGATGCTTCGTTCGGTGGCAACAACATTCGCCGCCTGCTCCTTTGCAATACGACAACGGCGCTGCAGGTAGCGGCGGCACAGGTACCTGAGTTCACCGTGGTTCTGGTTGTGGTCAACTCTACCATTTACGGCGGCAGCGGCGGATCGATCGGCACGTATTCGCTTGCCAGCGGCGCAACGGAAATCGCCATCCACGAGATGGGCCACACGGCGTTTGGACTTGCCGATGAATATCCCTATTATGCCGGTGGTAACGAAACCGGCCACGATCACCATCCCGCCGGTGAGCCGAATGAGCCGAATGTCACCACCAACTCGAATCGCAACACCCTCAAATGGCGCTGGGCGGTAGCCAGTACGACAGCAATCCCAACGATGGCTAATCCTGACTGTTCGCATGTAGATGGTCGACCAAGTCCAGTGCCAGTTGGTACGGTTGGTCTGTTTGAAGGAGCGCACTATTACCACTGTGGCGCGTATCGACCGGAATACGACTGTAAGATGCGAGCGCTCAGCGTACCATTTTGTCGCATCTGCCGACAGGTAATCTGGAACCGCATTGGACCATTGGCGACGCTACCCGCCCGTGCACGCACCCCGATCTCTGTCATTGCGCGGTTTCCCGAACATCTTGATGTGTTCGCGGTGACCAACGACGGCCGCACGGTAAGCAATTGGTGGGATCAGTCAAGCGGTTGGGCCGGATGGTTCAACCTGATGGGTGGCATCGCCTCTCCAGGTGGGCCTGGCTCACCCGTTACCGCAGTTCACCGTTACGCTGGACACATTGACCTGTTCACCGTTGGCACAGATAACAGGGTGTGGAGCGCATGGTGGAATGCGGCCACTGGTTGGCATTCCTGGTTTCAGATCGGCGACCTAGTGTGTCGACCCGGATCGATTGTCAATGTGATCTCTCGCTACAGCGATCATCTTGACTTGTTCACGACGGCCTCGGACGGACGGACCATGTCCACGTGGTGGGATGCGCGCACTGGCTGGGCCGCATGGTTTCATGTCCAAGGGGGCATAGCCGCAGCCGGTGCTCCGGTCACCGCCGTTGCGCGCTATCCGTTCCATCTTGATTTATTCACGGTGGGAACCGATAACCGCGTATGGAGTTGCTGGTGGGATGAACGCAGCGGCTGGCATGGCTGGTTCCAAATCGGTAGCCTACAGTGTCGTCCGGATTCGACAATCACGGTTGTCAGCCGCTTCCCCGATCAACTTGATCTTTTTACCACCGCTGCCGATGGGCGTATCATGTCCATCTGGTGGAATGCACGTGGTGGATGGGGCAACTGGTTTCAAATCTCCGGCGGCGTGGCGTCATCGGGCTCTCCAATCACCGCCATTGCGCGGTATTCGGGCCACCTCGACCTGTTCGTCATCGGCACCGACAACCGTATCTATAGCACTTGGTGGCACGAAGGTCAGAACTGGGCAGGCTGGTTCAATGTTTCGGGCGGCGTTGGCATGCCTGGCGGGCAGGTCGCAGCAATTTCTCGCGTTGCGGATCACATCGACTTGTTCACCGTTGGCTCGGATGGCCTTATTTACAGTACCTGGTGGGACGGCGCTACAGGTTGGGCTGGTTGGTTTGCGCTGGGCGTCACCTAAGAGAATTTGTAATAGGCCGTTTAAACCCCTGGCTCAACAGGCAACATTGCCCATGAACCTGGACAGCACAATTCCATCCTGGCCCTTCTCACATTGACGCCGGTCATACCCCAATGTGGTTGGAGCGTCACAACGAAACGTCTCGCACGCAGGTCTTGCGGACGTCCGATTGACAGCCTGGTTAGCCATCGGCTTTCACATGAAATTGGCCCGAGCCCTTGATCTCCTTGAACGTCTCACTCCAACTCCTTCTGTATCCTGGTCCGAGCCACACCACTTGCGAAATGACGCCGTCACACACATATCGCCCACAGTAGCGTACCAACCCCGCCTCGATAATTACCCCGGTGCCGCCGACAATATCTCGGATTCCCTGCGTAAGCCCAAGCACCCCGAATGCACGCTCAGCAGACAAATCAATCATGATTGAATGAAGTCTCGTGTCGCGAAGATAGACCCACTGTCGTACCTCGAGCCCTTCAATGGCCGTGACGACCTCTCGGTCCAACCTAGTGTTTCGTGCTTCAAGCTGCGCAATCGCCCGACGCAACAAGGCCGGTTTACCCACGAGCTTCGAACGCGCCTTCGCAAGCAACGGAACAACGCTGCCGCTGATACAATCTTCCTGTTCACCTAAGACCTCAAGCATCAGAAGCTTGTACGCGTGGATGAACCGCAGTGCATCGGCAGGAGTGAGCTGCATTCCAATATCTACCGGCACCGCAATCTTGCAGTGTCTCTTTCGAACAATGGGTTAGGGCTATAGCACGCCACGCTCTATCTCTTGCAAGTCGATAAAGTCGAGTGATTTGGCACCAGCTTTTGGGTCTTCAATCTGCATGATCAGCCACCAATATGTTCAGCTCAATTCGCTACGCAAGGCGTAGCCTGTTCCCGCATCGGGGAAGGGAAGGTGAGGTAGAACTACCGGAAGTTCTTGAGGCTAGCAATAAACATCCCCCGGCCGAATTCCTCACCCAGAGCATGGGCAAGGTGGCGCATGAGCCGGCTACCGTATCCTGCGTGGGCGGCTCCGTACTGTTCCCCCTCGACAATTAGGCAGATCGATTATCATTCCGGTGGCCCATCATGTACCGAACGAACGAGAAGAGTCCAGAGAATCGGTAGGTCGAGTCCACATAGTGCTCGATCACGTAGAATGCGAAGTAATAGGCGCGACAAAAACACCAGATGCTGATGGCGAATAGCAGCCCTGTTTTGAGATCGAAGCGATTAAGTAACAACAGAGTGGAGGACAAGAGGCCGACAACCAGAAACAGTATCCCCTTGAATTTGATCCAACGTGGGTCGGTGATGTCTTTCATAAACAGCGAGGTGCAAGATATGCCCAACTCTGTTTAGGCGGATCCGCGTAAGAACCGGATCTGTCAGTTCCCATCCGCCTAATACACCGTTCCTGTTCGCGAACCATACGCCATAACTCTTATCGTTTCAATGAATGCGATTACAGGACCATTTCTCACCGGGATCCGTATAAGTCTTTTCCATTTTGAGAAGGCTCACATCCTTAGTCCACCGTACACACCGACGTTGGGCTGCTTTTCAATTTATTGATCGACCGTTTTGAGTCGTGCAGAGGCTATCCGACATACCTCAAGTCCTATTGATCCTTCCTCTACTTACCAGTTCCCTCACCCATTCGGTGTAGCCGCAAATTCACTCTTCTGGGCGATAGCGAAGAAATGTTCTGCTGATTAGTATGGAGCAAACATAGAGGACGGTCCAAACACTCTTCTGCGGAACATAGGAAGTTTCACACAAGGAGGTGCTCTATGAGTGATCTACATCTAAAAGACGTAAAAGACGACCTCATTCACGAACCAGGATGGGTGTATTTGTATGGTGCGCTTCTTATCGGGATCGTCGGATTTGCATTCTATTTCGGCGGTTTCATGAGATGAGTCGTGTGTCGCGGAGTGCCGCCACTGGTGCGTGAAGAAGCGAACGCCTACCGACGGAACGGGAGTACGGGTCGGAGCCGTGATCAAACGGCTCCGGCATCCGTACGGTTCTTGTCAACTCACTGAGTTTGAGGTGCTTCCAATCCTTCCTGACTGGTATCCTTCAATGTCAGAAGTTTGGAGCTGTTCTGATCGTTGGCATATTCTCTGTCGTTCGTAAATTTCCCACGCTCGATCTGAAGCCTTGAGTCATTGATCCTGCTGTTTTGTGCCGACGATCACCCTGCGTGCCGTTCCCATCGTGAGACCTCCGATATAATCATACGATTGAAGCCGATTGGCGCTTTCTTGAGCATGTAAGAAACCGTTGCCCCCGGCCAGCATGGTCTTTTCACCCCACTTCACGTATCGTACGTAGCGATGGTTCGTTTACACCGACACGACCTTCGTTTCCCTTCAGTAGATCGAGCCTCCCCAGAAGGTCTGCTTGCTGTCGGGGGAGACCTCCGTCCCGAACGATTACTCGAAGCGTACCGGCACGGCATTTTCCCTTGGTACAACGAGGATGATCCCATCCTCTGGTGGTCACCGGATCCTCGGGTTGTGGTGTTGCCGGAGAACCTTCACATCTCCCCGCAAAGGACTGCCTACAGTTGCCACAGATCCACTCATGAACACCACCTTACCAGAATGGAATTGCGCCGGATTGCGCTTCACACCGCTTAAAACCTGCTTAAACTGTGCTGTTTCCGTCGAAAGATTGCGCCGGATTACGCCAAATTTTGGCTTTATGTCGCTTTCGGCGCAATTGCATCCTGGAGGGCACCTGGGAACCACCTAGCAGAATTCGTCGTGCCAATCATGTGGACTTTTCCATCGTCTTTCAGCTCACGCATCAGCTTCTGAATCTGATCGTGAGTGAGTTGCGGGAGAACCTGCTTCAAATCCTGAAGCCGACTTCCTTCCTGCCTAAAGTGCTGGATATGCTGGAGTAGAAGCGCCTTATTCGTCTCACGATCCAGCCCACGCTTGCGCGTATAGACACCCTTCTTTCCAAGAAACGCATAAAAACGTCTGGATAGAATCGGTTTGGCGCCACGTCCTCGGCCGGTCAGTTCGACGATGCCACGGTCTTTGAGGAATCCGAAACGGTCTTTTAGCATAGGCGGAACAGACTCTTCCCGTTGTACAGAGTCTAAGACTATGAAATCTTGTGCCGTGAATGGACCCAGCCCCTCCTGAGTCACGTGCTGGAGAAACGTTAAAAAACGGGGATTTTGCACTTCGCCTGCGAGTGAGAGACTGACTTGATAGTCGTCCGTCCCGGTAAAGTCTGGTCGCGGTTTGCTTTCCTTAATTGACTCTTCAAACATCCGGTCTGCTCCTTGGCCTGACCGTTCGACAAGTCCACACCGTGCAAACGCTTCGGCAATTCTCCGATTGCGCGGAGACTGCCGGAGCAGAATGTTTTCTGGCGTGATCCCAGGGGGGAACCCTCCAGGACTCACAATTTCAATCCTCTTGGGGTACTGACGGATGAAGACCGATCCAGAGAGGCGATAATCACGGTGACTCACCGCATTGAGAATGGCCTCTCGAACGACCTTTTCATTAAAGGTCTTGATATCCCAGACAAATAACCCTTCTTGATAATGCTGAACATCGTTGCGAAGATTGATCGTTTTCCACAGTTCGTCGTCGAACAGAAAAAAACCTTCCCGGAATTCCTTCCGCTGTTGAAACTGTACGGACGCCTCGCTTGATCGATATTCGAACACGACTTCTGATTGGGCAAGATGACGCCCCAGCGCTTTCCCTGTACCGAAGAGAATGAGGGCACCATACGTGACCGCACTATCGACCAGCAATTCTGCATCCGTTAAGAGCTGAACATCTGTTACGCTCTGAAGTGCACTATTACCGGACTTTCGTTTCCACATCTCTCGAAATCGGGCGATTGCCTCTGGATTCAGATCATCAACAGTGGCATTCGTCGCAATTTCAGCTGAAAAGTCTGGCCCTGACTCATTAAAGATGCGCTTGAGTTGGTCAGGTGTCATAGGCACGAGGCTTTCCCCACTTCGCATCCAGTAGGCCCCTTTGTATTGAATCGGCATGCCGATGGGTCGTGGTGGCACCTGAAAGGCAACGACACGTCCTTCAGGAAGCTGGAGCGTCTCAGCATCAATGCGAAGATGGAGCCGTTCCATTAAACCGAGTTTCGTTCGTTCAAGATCCTGAAAGGCCTGGCTTCCGACAATCTTCCGAGGCTGCTTGTTGGTGACGCCAAGCACCATTCTTCCGCCACCCTCATTAGCCAGTGCGACAGAATACTGGACTAACTCCTCAAACTCGAATGAAGCCTTCGCCTCCTTGAATTCCAAGTGCTCATTTTCTCGGCCCTCCATGATGTGCTGCAGTTCTTCGGGTGTCATTCCTGGCTCAACCTACGCTCGCTTATGTACTGGTCTTTCGGCGCGGTAAGTATAGCCGATTCGACAAGAACCGCCTATAGCAACACATCACTGCAGGTTCAGTCGGCAATGTTCTCTCTTGGCAATCTGCTGCCAGGTCTGGGCCACTACAACATTTTCTTCTTCCTCCTGCCGTAGTCTTTTTCACCCCACTTCACGTATCGTACGTAGCGATGGTTCGCTTATACCGACACGACCTTCGTTTCCCTTCAGTAGATCGAGCCTCCCCAGAAGGTCTGCTTGCCGTCGGGGGAGACCTCCGCCCCGAACGATTACTCGAAGCGTACCGGCACGGTATTTTCCCTTGGTACAACGAAGGCGATCCCATTCTCTGGTGGTCACCGGATCCTCGGGCTGTGTTGTTTCCGGAGAAACTTCACGTTCCACATAGCCTGAAGAAACGGCTTCGCTCGAGTGTATTCACGGTCACGCTCGATACCTGCTTTCGCCATGTGATGGAACAGTGCGCAGGGCCACGTCCTCAATATCCAGAAGGAGGGACGTGGATCACGGATGAGATGTTAGCCGCCTATACGCGGTTGCATGAACTCGGCCATGCCCACTCCGTCGAATCCTGGCGGGACGGTCGCCTGGTTGGTGGCGTCTACGGTGTGGCCCTTGGTGGCGCGTTCTTCGCCGAATCCATGTTCACCAGAGTCGATGACGCGTCAAAGGTCGCACTCGTAACGCTCATCCGCCAACTCCAGGCCTGGGACTTCCGCCTGATCGATTGCCAACAATCTTCTCCCCATGTTATGCGGTTCGGTGCAGAAGAGATTCCACGGTCGGATTTTATTGATCAGCTCACCGCGGCACTCACGCGTCCTGACCGGAGGGGGCGATGGGTGTTCGACGAGGCATCAGACACGGAATGAGCAGAGAAGTTCGGTTAACCAGGCTAGCCGACCACATTTGACAGCCTTTTCTTTACTCGCTTATGATTTGTTTTAATAAAAAGGAGGCGGTCATATGAGTTTTACGATTACACCAAAAGAGCTGAAGGCTCGGATCGATAAAGGGGATCAGTTGGTACTCTTGGACGTCCGCGAACCCTGGGAGAACCAGTTGGCCAGACTGGATAACTCGGTACTGATTCCACTCGGCACGTTACCCCAGTCACTGTCCAAATTGGATAGGGATACCGAGATTATCGCGTACTGCCATCATGGCATGCGCAGCGGCGATGCGACCGGATTCCTGCTTCAACAGGGATTTTCCAACGTGAAGAATTTGATCGGTGGGATCGATGCCTGGTCGATCCAGGTGGATGGGACTGTCCCCCGGTACTGATCACAATAGGAACGCCAGCCACTGGCCCCCCTCGCTCAACGCGGCAAGGGCTACGAGTGACCGACGTTCCGTGTACATGGGATGACTGGTTATTGAACTTTTCCTTGGAAGAATTCCACCGTCTGCTTGAGCCCCTCTGCGAGGTCCATCTTGGCCTCCCACCCGAGCTCTTGTTTGATTCTCGCCGCGTCCACGACGCTCCGAATCTGCTCGCCGGCTTTGGCCGGCCCATGAACTTCCTTGGCACTTGACCCGGTTAATCCAGCCAGCATGCGGAATAACTCGTTCACGGATGTTTCCGCCCCGGTGCCGACGTTATAGACTCCATGCGCATCCTGACCCATGGCGGCCAGATTGGCCTCGGCCACATCTTCAACGAACACAAAATCTCTGGTTTGACGGCCATTGCCGTTGATGATGGGCTGTTCCCCGTTCAACATCTTTTGAATGAAGATTGCCACCACACCCGCCTCGCCTTCTGGATCTTGTCTCGGTCCATAGACATTGGCGTAGCGAAGGCTGACCACAGGGATTCCGCCGACTCGCTGGAAGTACGATAAGTAATGTTCGCCGCACAGTTTGCTGATCCCATAGGGCGACAAGGGGTTGGTGACGTGCGATTCAGGGGCCGGAAAGGCCTCTTGTTCTCCGTAAATCGCCCCGCCGGATGAGGAGAACACCACTTTTCGGCACCCGTATCGGACCGCTTGTTGCAATACGTTCATGGTACCCAGCACATTCACCTGCGCATCAAAGACCGGATCGGCCACAGAATTGCGCACACTGACTTGCGCTGCAAGATGCAGCACGATATTGGGCCGTTCATTGCGAAAGATCCGTTCGAGGCGCCAGCTGGTAATGTCGGTTTTATAGAGACTGGCGGCGCGATTGACATTCTTGCGCTTTCCGGTCACCAGATTGTCGACGATGACAACTTGGTGCCCCTCCTCGATCAGTCGATCCACCACATGAGATCCGATAAATCCTGCACCACCCGTGACGAGTACTTTCATTGGCCCTCCTGAATCAATACTCTCCGTTACCGATGCTCCTTACATATCATGAATCGGCGCATTGTACTCAAAGATTGCGAATATCTCCTGATTCCCCTTCTTCCCTTTGACGGCGGAGAGAACGGTAGTCAGAGTCCGTAACCCCAGCTCCTCAGCAAATCGTATCACTCGCTGAACAACCTCCGTTCGCTGTCCCTCATCCCGTACGATCCCCCCCCGACCAACCTGACCTTTGCCGACTTCAAACTGCGGCTTGATCAAGGCGACGACCTGGCCCTGTGGTCGGAGAAACTGTGTGATGGCCGGCAGGACCTTCGTCAATGAGATAAAGGAGACATCGATGACGACCAGCTGAATCGGGTCTGGAACGGCGGAGCGCTCCATATAGCGGATATTGGTCCGCTCAAGCAGCACGACCCGCGGGTCATGACGGAGCCGCCAGTCAAATTGCCCATAGCCTACATCAACGGCATAGACCTTCATGGCTCCCCGTTGGAGCAGACAGTCTGTGAACCCGCCCGTCGAACAGCCAACGTCGAGACACACCCACCCCTGTGGATTGATCGTCCCTGCGTCCAGCGCCGCGTCGAGTTTCTCCCCACCTCGGCCGACAAACGGCTGGTCCTCTCCGGCAATCTCGATGGAGGCATCGATAGGGATCAGCCTGGACGGTTTATCGACAAGCACTCCGTCGCTCTTGACCTTTCCCGCCAGAATCAACCGTACGGCGGCATCACGACTCTGGACGAGGCCTTGAGCCGTCAACACCTGGTCACATCGATGCTTCTCGCGTCGCGCTTGTGTCGCCATGCGGTCGAGAGGGGAAGATCAAAAAGGAATCGCGGATCAGCGGAACAACTGACTAGGACTCTTCGGCAGAGCCGACGACATCAATGTCATCCGAGGTGAACGCCCGCAGCTGCTTCTTCCCATTCTTATCCTGGACGAGCACTTCGACCTTTCGTTCGGCCTCCTCCAATACTTTGAGGCAACTCTTCGACAGTCGAATCCCCTCCTCGAAAATCTTCAACGATTCATCGAGGGGCAGATCGCCTTTTTCCAACTCCCCCACGATGACTTCCAATCGAGCCATCGCCTGTTCAAATTTCACCCCAGCCACAACCTTCTCCCTTCAAGAGCGTTCATTATAGCGAAGCCCCGGTACGATTTTAAACCGATGGATTCGACGTGACGTCATTCACCGTACAACGAACCTGCCCATTGGTCAGACGGGCCACCACCTCATCTCCAACAGCCACCTGCTCAACACCTCGTATGACCTGACGGCTCGGCACCATTTCAAGAATGGCATATCCACGTTCCAGAATCGCAAGCGGACTCAGCCCATTCAATCTCCAGAGGGTGCCGCGTGTCAGTTGCATTTTCTGCGTCACGACATGATCCATCGCCGCGGCCAAACGCGACCGCAACTGTGGAATAATCCCCAAATCCCGACGCACGTGGAAGACCGGATTCTGCGACATCAACGCTTGTGTCCATGCTTGGGCATCGACCATCGCACTCCTCAGCGTGGCCTGTGTCGCTTCTCGCAGACCAGCCACGGCCTCATCCACCCGCTGAGCTTCTTTGAGAATTCGTAGCCGAATGTGGCCCATTTCGACCAACACAAGATCAAGGCGCTGATGCTGATCCACGCACTGTGCGGTGATAGCGTGCCGAGCGCGCGTGACGAGCAACTCTAGTCGTTCGACCAGCTCCGCTAAGACCGGAACAACCAGTTCGGCAGCGGCAGAGGGTGTTGGGGCTCGGACATCTGCGGCAAAGTCGGTCAGCGTCACATCCGTCTCATGTCCGACGGCTGATACGATAGGCACCGCTGAGCAGGCGACTGCCCGTACGAGAATCTCTTCGTTGAAGCTCCATAGATCTTCCAATGACCCGCCGCCTCGCCCGACGATGATGACATCGACGGCCTCCAGTTGATTCAACGCGTCAATGGCAGCCACGATCTGTTCCGCCGATCCGTCGCCCTGTACTGAGACCGGCACGAGAATAACGCGTACGATGGGACATCGACGATGCAGGACTGCCATCATGTCTCGAACCGCCGCCCCAGTGGCCGAGGTCACAAGACCGACGGTCCGTGGCAATGCCGGAAGTGATCGTTTGCGTGTGCCATCGAAGAGCCCCTCGTCTTCCAGCCGGCGCTTCAGTTGCTCCAAGGCCAACTGAAGGGCGCCCAGCCCTCTCGGCTCAACATGATCCAAAATGAGCTGATATTCCCCTCGCGGTTCATAGACCGACACTCGCCCACGCACAATGACATGGAGACCATCCTCCAGGCCAAACCGCAATCGAAGGGCGGTTGATCGAAAGATCACCGCGCGAATCTGACTCGTCTGATCCTTCAGGGTACAATACAGATGCCCAGACCCTGGAGCCCGGAGGTTCGAGATTTCCCCCTCAAGCCACACCTCCGAAAAGGACGTCTCGAGGGAGGCCCGCACCATGGCCGTCAGTTCTGAGACTGTCAGCACCTGCCTCGAGGGCGAATCGAGAGGGAAAAGAGATGAAGACGGTTTGGTATGAGTGAGTCCTCTTCTCATGAAACCCGTGAGGCACTCATAGTGATCAGGAAGCAGCTAGCGACACGTGAACCACCGGGGGACACTTCGTTTAATCAATCTGGCGAATCCGTTCGAACGCCACGGCCTTACCCAAACGCACATCCAGTTCGAGGAAGACGGCACAAAACACCGAAGGCCCTGAGGCGACCTCAAAACGCTTGGGCATGCCGGTCAAGAACTTCTCGATGGCGAGTTCCTTTTTGACCCCGATGACTGAATGAAGCGGTCCCGTCATTCCAATATCCGTGATATAGGCGGTGCCTTTCGGAAGGATCTGTTCATCGGCCGTTTGCACATGAGTATGTGTTCCGACGACGGCCGTCACCTCTCCATCCAAAAAATGCCCCATCGCCATTTTTTCAGACGTGGTCTCCGCATGCATGTCGACAACAATGGCCGATGTCTCTCGTTTCAATCGCGACAACTCACGCTTGGCTGCTTGAAACGGACAGTCGAGCGTCGGCATGTAGACCCGCCCCATCAATTGAAGGACGGCGAGCCGTTCTCCACTTGCCGTCTCGAAGACCACGCTGCCATTTCCCGGGACTCCCGGAGGATAGTTTCCCGGTCGTAATAGACGCGGTTCACGTGAAAAATACTCAACCGCCTCTTTTTTATCCCACGCGTGATTGCCGGTCGTAATGACCGACACGCCCGTTTCAAAGAGTTCCTCCGCCAACTCCCGTGTAATTCCGAATCCCCCCGCGACGTTCTCGCCGTTGGCGATCACCGCATCAATCTGGCGCTGGGCCACCAGCCGAGGCACCATGCGGGCAAGCGTTCGACGGCCCGGCTCTCCCATGACATCGCCGATGCATAACACCTTCATTTGGCGTATTCCACGTATCGGCTTTCCCGAATGACAGTCACCTTGATTTGCCCCGGATAGGTCAACTCCTGTTCGATCTTCTTCGCCAGCTCACGCGACAGCTGAAAGGACTCAGAATCCGTAATATCTTCCTGTCGGACAATGACCCGAATTTCACGCCCTGCTTGGATGGCGTACGCCTTCTGGACGCCTTTGTGCCCGGTTGCGAGCGATTCCAATTTCTCCAGCCGCTTCACATACGACTCAAGTGCCTCGCGCCTTGCTCCCGGACGTGCGGCCGATAAGGCCTCAGCCGCCGCCACTAATACGCTCTCCGGACAAATCGGCTCCACTTGCTCGTGGTGCGCCGCGATGGCATTGACGATCTTTGCCGATTC
>WBZP01000406.1_pt1 | contig 35426 bp, 34 predicted proteins | sample 5204301 | NCBI WGS metagenome assembly WBZP01 (sample SAMN12412401, study PRJNA552823) | activated sludge metagenome | isolation source: activated sludge from nitrification reactor of wastewater treatment plant... | place: USA: Pennsylvania | collected 2017 | reverse complement strand
CGCGAGGCCGGTCCTCGCGTTTTTTGTTTCAGCCGCCGGCCCGCGAGTAGAAGTAGGCGACGCGGCCGCGCGGATTGAGGTAGTCGAGGACATCCTTCGGCACCATGGCCGCGGCAACGCAGTTCTTGATGTTGACGTCGGCAGTTTCGAGCAGGTCGAGCACGGGGGCCTGCCCTTTCGATACCGTGGGTTCGTAGACGAGGACGGACGGGCACATCAGCGCCTCGGTGTTGACGCCGATGACGATGCCGTAGCGGCCGTCGGACAACTGGACGATCGAGCCCGGCGGGTAGATGCCGATCGACTTGGCGAAGGCGTGCAGCACCTGCTTGTCGAAGCGGGCACCCTCCTGCTGGAAAAGCCGCGCCAGCGCCTCGGCCGGCGTCATGCCGAGCGGGCTCGACTGCGGATTGACCAGATAGTCGTAACGATCGGCCACGGCGAGAATGCGGCCGAGCAGCGGAATGGCGTCGCCGGTGAGCTTCTTCGGGTAGCCGCTGCCGTTGCAGGCTTCGTGGTGCGTCAGGATGGCTGCCAGCGCAGACTTGGAGACGGCGGAACTGCCTTTCGCCATTTCCACGCTGTAGAGCACGTGCGACTGGTAGGCCTCCTGCTCGATGCGGTTGCCGCCACCGGCGGCCATGCGCACCGAATCCTGCAGCCGGCTGATGCCCGTGTCGTGAAAGATCGCTGCCGTGGCCAGGTCCTGCAGTTCCGTTTCGGAAAGCCCCATGCGCTTGCCCGTGAGCAGCGCCAGCGTCATTACCTGCAGCGAATGGAAGCGTAGCGAGGCTTCGCTCTGGCGGCCGGAGAGCAGGTGCAGCGTGGCGTCGTCAGCCAGCACCGTGCTGACCGCATTGCCGACGAATTCGCGAGTGCGGGCCGCCACTTCCGGGCCCGCGGCCAGCATGTTCTTGAGCACGAACTGGGTTTCCTGCAGCGCAGCCGTGTGTGCCTGCTCCGCGGCCTCCTGGCGGCGCCGCATCTCGGCGCCACGCAGCAGCGCCTCCTTCATCGACGGAGGGGCGCTCTCGAGCGGGTCGCGTGCCGGCACGTCCGCCGCCTGCGTGGCCGGCGAGAGCGTGCCGGAAGGGCGCTCGCTGCGCTGGAAATCGATGTCGGGTGGTGCCGGGAAGGGAATCGTGCTCTTTTCGAGATCGACGACGACCCGCTCGATGCCGGCGGCCCGCAATTCGTCGATGACCCGTGGCGACTCGATCAGGAATTTGGAGCGGATGAAATTGTGGCTCCACCAGCCGCCGGGGATCTCGATGAAGTGCCCCGGGCGGAGATCCTCGATCTTCGCCTTGACGGTCGAATCCTTTTTTCCGAAGCTGAACATGCGTTGTCGCCGATTTCGATGGGAGTGTGGCGGGGCGGGATGGCGGGGTGTCGTTTCCTGCGAGCCCCGAGTCTACTTGAAGAGCTCTCCTCATGGAAAATAACGCGGCACGCGACAGTGGTCGAGATCAGGGAAAAAATGGGCTGAATGTGCCGCGGCTCGCGGTAAAGTTCGTCGTGGTCGGCTAATGGGGATACGGTGGGGCGTCTTCTGAATTCATGGCGAAGGGCTGCGGCCTTCTTTCTGGCGCTGGGGGCGTTCGGTGGAACGCAGCCCGCTGCCGCGGAAAGCTACTCGTTCGGTGTCATTCCCCAGCGCAGCGCCGTCCTCACGGCCGAGTACTGGAACCCGATCCTCGACTATGCCGGGCGCAAGGCCGGCGTCGAACTCCTGCTCAAGGTGGCGCGTTCCGGCGGCGAATCGGCGGATGCTGCCGCCCGCGGCGACTACGATTTCATCTTCTCGAACCACATCTTCCAGCCCCGCGTCGCGTCGGCCGGCTACCGCGTGCTGTTGAGCACCCGCGACGATCCGATCACGGGGCAGATCGTCACGCTCGCGGACTCGCCGATTCACGATCTGCAGCAGCTGGCCGGCCAGGAAGTCGGCTTTCCGTCGGCGTCGGCCTTCGTCGGCTATATCGTGCCCATCGACGAACTGCAGCGCCGGCGAATCGACATCAAGCCGGTCTTCGGCAGCAATCAGGAGGGCATCATGGCCCAGCTGAAGGCCGGCAAGATCGTCGCCGCCGGCGTCAACGGCAAGCTGATGCAGGCCTACGCCGCACGCGAGGGCTTTCGTGTCCGGGTCCTCTGGGAGTCCGTGGCCTTTAACGACCTGCCGGTTGCGGTTCATCCGCGCGTGCCTGCGGCCGTAGCCACCGCCGTCCGTGACGCGCTGGCCGACATGGCCGGCGAGACTGACGGGATTTCCGTGCTGCGCGCCTCGGCGGAACGGATCGGGCAGAAGCCACCGTATGGCTTCCGTCGCGCCACGCAGGCGGATTACCGGAGCTATGCCGATTTCTATCGGGCGACGGTACTCCGGGAATTCCGCGCGTCGCCATGAGTGCCTTCTTCGGCAGGCGCTTTTCGTTGCTCGCCCGCCTCCTGATGGCGGGCACGGCGGCCCTCGTCGTCGCCGGCGTCGTGCTGGTGGTCGTGGCCGTACGACAGGATGCGATGAACGCGCGCAGCGGCATGGCGGCCGAACTGCGCCACGAGCTCGAGTCCCTGCCGCGCCTGCTCGCGGAGCCGGTCATCCTGGGCGACTATGCCAGCCTGCAGCAGATTCTCGACCGCTACGTGCGGCGCGAAAACATCGTGCGCGTCAGCTTTCAGGAACCGGGCGGCGCGCACGTCACCAGCGTCGATCGTCCGCTGCCCGGCAGTGCGCCCGCATGGTTCATTCACGCCTTCGGGGTCGAGCCGCTTTCCGGGCGCACCGAAATCGCTGTCGGCAACCGCGTCTATGGGGATGTCACCGTGGATCTCGACGCCAGCGGCTACTCGAACCACGCCTGGTCGCGCCTGCAACTCCACGTGGCGATCATCCTCCTGGCAACGATATGCGAGGCACTCTGCCTGTGGCTTGTCCTGCGTGCCGGCTTGCGGCCGCTGCGCCTGCTCGAGGAGGCCACCGGCGCCTTCGCGGAAGGCAGTCTCGATGTGCGGGTGGCAAGCGGCGGCGTGCCGGAAATCGACCATCTGATCGCCGCCTTCAACCGCATGGCACAGGCGGTGGCTGCGACACAGGCGGCGCTGTCCGCCTCCGAGCAGCGCCTGCGGCTGGCGCTCGATGCGGCCTCGATGGCGGCCTGGCACTGGGATGTCGCCAGTGGCGAACTGCAGTGGGGCGACGACCCGTCGTTCCTGCTCGGGCCGCGGCCGGCGGACGGGTATCCCGAATTCCCGTCACAGGTGATCGACGAGGATCGTGAAGCCTTTCTGGCCGTCGCCAGGACCGTGATGCGAACCGGCGAGGACTACCGGGCGGAATTCCGCCTCCGGCGAACCGATGGCAGCGTCAGCTGGATCGCCGCGCGCGGCCGCATCGAATTCGATGCCGACGGCAAGCCGGCGGCCATTCGTGGCGTTTCCGCGGACATCAGCGCGCGCAAGCAGATCGAGAGCGAACTCGCGGCCCATCGCCAGCACCTCGAAGCGCTGGTGGCGGCGCGTACGACCGAACTCTCGCTGGCCAAGGAATCGGCCGAAGCCGCAAGCCGGGCCAAGTCGACCTTCCTCGCCAACATGAGCCACGAGATCCGTACCCCGCTCAATGCCGTGATCGGCTTGACGCGGATGCTGCAGCGGCAATCGGCGACCCCCGCGCAGCTCGACAAGCTGGACAAGATCGCCATTGCGGCGCGGCATCTCCTCGATGTCCTCAACAGCGTGCTCGATCTGTCCAAGATCGAGGCCGGCCGCATGACTCTCGAACAGATCCCGTTCGATCTGCAGGCCCTGGTCGACAATATCGGCATCCTCGCCGGCGAGCGGATCGCGGCCAAGGGGCTGGCCTATCGCACGGAAGTCGCCTCCTTGTCGTGCCGGCTGGTCGGCGATGCAACGCGACTCTCGCAGGCGCTCCTCAACTATGTCGGCAACGCCACGAAATTCACCGAATGCGGCAGCATCACGCTCCGTGTCCGCCGCATGGCCGAGAGCGACGAGCGCATCGAATTGCGCTTCGAGGTCGAGGATAGCGGCATCGGCATTGCGCCCGATCGTCTGCCGCATGTCTTCGACGCATTCGAGCAGGCGGATGCCTCGATCACCCGCGAATACGGCGGCACCGGGCTGGGTCTCGCGATCACGCGCCACATCGCGCGCCTGATGGGCGGCGAAGCGGGCGCCGAGAGCCGCCCGGGGCAGGGCAGCACATTCTGGTTCACGGCCTGGTTCGGCAAGGATGCGACGGCCGCCATCGTGTCGCCGGAAGCCGGCCTGGCCGCGCTGGCCGCCATCGAGGCCCGCCTGCGCGCCCACTATGCCCACTGCCGCATCCTGCTGGTCGAGGATGACGTGATCAATCGCGAAATCGCGCTCGGCATGTTGCGCGAGGATGCCGGCCTGCAGGTCGATACGGCCGGCAATGGCGAAGAAGCCGTTGCCGCCGTCGGGGCACGCCATTTCGACCTGGTCCTGATGGACATGCAGATGCCCGTGCTCGACGGCATCGCGGCGACGCAGGCCATACGGCGGATGCCGGGCAAGGACGCGCTGCCCATCATTGCCATGACCGCCAACGTCTATGCCGAGGACCGCCAGCGCTGCATCGCCGCCGGCATGAACGGCCACGTGCCCAAGCCGGTCGAACCCGAGGCCCTGTACGACGTACTCCTGCGCTGGCTCCCCGAGCAGCGCGATGTAGCAGACTGACACATATATCGCCCGCGCTTCGCGTAGAATGCGGGGCTTAATGACTGGTAGGTCAGTAATTGCCCGCCCGGCTGGCGGGCGGTTCGATGCCGGTTCTGACCACCGTCGAGAATGAATTGAGGATACCCATGCAGAAGCCCACCCGCCGCCACTGGATCGCGGCCGTTTCCGTCATCGCCATCGGCGCGCTCGGCGTGCTGGCTTACAACGCCAACCGGGCACCGTCCGGCCCGGCCGCACCGGCGGCGCCCGGTGCAGCCGGCGCCAAGCCTCCGGCCGGCGGGCCACCGGCTTTCCCGACCGCGGTTGAAGTGACCAAGGTCACGACGGTGCGCCTGGCGCTCGACGCCGCGGCCGTCGGCTCGCTGCGTTCCAATGAATCGGTGACGCTGCGCCCGGAAACGGCGGGCCGCATCGCGACGATCGGCTTCAAGGATGGCGTTGCCGTCACCAAGGGCACGCTGCTCGTCGCGCTCGACGCCGCGACGCAGGCGGCCGAGCTGGAACAGGCCCGCGCCAACCGCGAACTCGCACGCTCGACCCAGCAGCGCAACCAGGAACTGTTCGAGAAGAAATTCATCAGCAAGCAGGCGCTCGATGCCTCGGCGGCGACCTTGCGCGTGCAGGAGGCCGCCGTCGCGCTGGCCGACGCCAAGCTCGGCAAGACACAGATCCGCGCGCCCTTCGCCGGCGTCATCGGCATCCGCAGCGTCAGCATCGGCGACTACGTCAAGGAAGGCCAGGACCTGATCAACCTCGAAGACATCGCGACGCTGAAGGTCGACTTCCGCCTGCCGGAAGCGACGCTGCCCCAGTTGAAGCTCGGCCAGCCGCTGGAAGTGACGGTCGACGCCCTGCCCGGCGAGAAATTCACCGCCACGCTCGACGCGGTCGACCCGCTGGTCGATGCCGGTGGCCGTTCGGTTTCGCTGCGCGCACGGCTGGACAACAAGGCCGGCACGCTGCGTCCCGGCATGTTCGTCCGCGTGCGCCTCGCGCTGGCCGAGAAGGCCGATGCGCTGATGCTGCCGGAGCAGGCGCTGGTGCCGGATCCGGCCGGCGCCTTCGTCTATCGCGTGGTCGAAGGCAAGGCCGAGAAGGTCAAGGTCAAGACTGGCGTGCGGCGTGAGGCCCAGGTCGAGATCGTCGAAGGCCTCGCTGCCGGCGATGTCGTCGTTTCCGCCGGCCAGCTCAAGCTGCGTCCCGGCGCGCCGGTGCGTGACGTCGCGGCGCCGCCGCCTGGCGCTGCCGCCGCACCCGGCTCGCCCGCCACGCCTGCGGCGCCCGCTGCCGTTTCCGCCCCGGCCAGGGCCGCGCAATGAAGATTTCCGATATCTGCATCCGTCGCCCGGTGTTCGCGACGGTTCTCTCGCTCACCGTCATGCTGATCGGCCTCGTCTCGTATTCGCGCCTCTCGGTGCGCGAGTACCCGAAGATCGACGAGCCGGTCGTCACCGTCGATACCACCTACCGTGGTGCGTCGGCCGACATCATCGAATCACAGATCACCAAGCCGCTAGAGGATTCGCTCGCCGGCATCGAGGGCGTCGACGTCATCACCTCGATCTCGCGTCAGGAGAACTCGCAGATCTCGGTGCGCTTCAAGCTGGAACGCAACCCGGATTCAGCGGCGGCCGACGTGCGCGACCGCGTCTCGCGCGTGCGCAACAAGTTGCCGACGGCGATCGACGAACCGGTGATCGCCAAGGTCGAGGCTGACGCCAACCCGATCATCTGGATCGCCTTCTCGTCCGACAAGCATTCGCCGCTGGAGGTGACCGACTTCGCCAGCCGCATCGTCAAGCCGCGGCTGCAGACCCTGCCCGGGGCGGCCGATGTGCGCGTCTTCGGTGAGCGCAAGTTTGCCATGCGCGTATGGATCAATCCGGAACGGCTCGCCGCGCACGGCCTGACGCCGGCGGATGTCGAGGACGCCATCCGCAAGCAGAACGTCGAAGTGCCGGCCGGGCGCATCGAGAGCAGCCAGCGTGAATTCTCGGTCGTGGCCCAGACCGACCTGATCGACCCGGCGCAGTTCGAAGCCATCATCGTCAAGCAGGCGACCGACGCGCGTGGCCTGGCCTACCCGGTCCGCATCCGCGACCTTGGCCGCGTCGAGGTCGGCGCCGCCTCCGAGCGCAGCACCGTGCGTTTCAATGGCGAACCGGCGGTGGCGCTAGGCGTCATCAAGCAGGCGACGGCCAACCCGCTCGAACTCTCGAAGGCGCTGCGCGCCGAACTGCCGAAGGTGACCGCCGAACTGCCCAAGGGCATGCAGGCACGCATCGCCTACGACTCGTCGGTGTTCATCGACCGCTCGATCGATGCGGTGTTCAAGACCATCGGCGAAGCCATCCTGCTGGTGCTGGCGATCATCTTCTTCTTCCTGCGCAACTTCCGCGCGACGCTGATCCCGCTGGTCACCATCCCGGTCTCGCTGATCGGCGCCTTCGCGCTGATGTTCATGTTCGGCTTCTCGATCAACACGCTGACGCTGCTCGCGCTGGTGCTCGCCATCGGCCTCGTCGTCGACGATGCGATCGTCGTGCTGGAGAACATCTTCCGCCATATCGAGGAAGGCATGCCGCGCATGCAGGCGGCCTTCCAGGGCTCGAAGGAGATCGGCTTCGCCGTCGTCGCGATGACCATCACGCTGGCCGCGGTGTATGCGCCGGTGGCCTTCATGACCGGCCGCACCGGCAAGCTCTTCGTCGAGTTCGCGCTGACGCTGGCCGGCGCGGTGATCGTCTCCGGCTTCGTCGCGCTGACGCTGTCGCCGATGATGTGCTCGCTGCTGCTGCGGCACGAGGAGAAGCACGGCAAGGCCTTCGTCGCCATCGAGAAGTTCCTTGAATGGATGACCAACGGCTACCGGCGTGTGCTCGCCGCGTCGCTGGCCAGGCGCTGGATCGTCATGGTCGCTTTCGCCATCGTCGCCGGCGCCTGCTTCTTCCTGCTCAAGTCGCTGAAGTCGGAACTGGCGCCGGTCGAAGACCGTGGCGTCATCCTCGGCGTCTTCGTCGGCCCCGAGGGCGCGACGCTGGAGTATTCCGACAAGTACGCGCGCCAGCTCGAGGGCATCTACGGCAGCACCAAGGATGTCGAGCGATACTTCGTCGTATCCGGCAACCCGACCGTGAACCAGGGCATTTCCTTCGTTGGCCTGACCGACTGGAAGGAGCGCACGCGCAACTCGCTCGCCGTGGTCAAGGAGCTGTTCCCGCGCTTCATGGGCATCCCCGGCGTGCTGGCGTTCCCGGTGACGCCGCCGTCACTCGGGCAGAGCCCGCGTGAACGGCCGATCAACTTCGTGATCGTGACCTCGGCCTCTTATGCCGAGCTGCAGGGGATAACCGGAAAGATCCTCGCCGAAGTGGCGAAGAACCCCGGCATCACCAACGTCGACACCGATCTCAAGCTGAACAAGCCGGAACTCTCGGTGAAGCTCAACCGCGAGAAATCTTCCGACGTCGGCGTGCCGGTCGAGACCGTTGGCCGCACGCTGGAAACGATGCTCGGCGGCCGCCAGGTCACGCGCTTCAAGCGCGACGGCGAGCAGTACGATGTGATCGTGCAGGTAGGCGGCGAGGACCGCACGCGCCCCGACGACATCCGCGACATCTACGTACGCGGCAAGAACAACGCGATGATCCCGCTCGCCAACCTGATCGACGTCGACGAGACGGTGGCACCGCGCGAGCTGAACCACTTCGGTCAGCGCCGCGCCGTCGTCATCACCGCCAACCTCGCGCCGGGCTACACGATGGGCGAGGCGCTGAAGTACATGGAAGAGGTCGCCGCCCCGATCCTCTCCGCCGGCTATGCGATCGACTATGCCGGGCAGTCGCGCGAGTTCAAGACCTCCTCGGCCTCGCTGGCGTTGACCTTCGTGCTCGCGCTCGCCTTCATCTACCTGGTGCTGGCCGCACAGTTCGAGAGCTTCCGCGATCCCTTCATCATCATGCTCACGGTGCCGCTGTCGATGGCCGGTGCGCTGCTGGCGCTGCTGATGACGGGCGGCACGCTCAACGTTTACAGCCAGATCGGCCTCGTGACGCTGGTCGGCCTGATCACCAAGCACGGCATCCTCATCGTCGAATTCGCCAACCAGCTGCAGGAGAAGGGCAAGGGCATCGTCGAGTCGGTCAGCGAGGCAGCGGTGATGCGCCTGCGCCCGATCCTGATGACCACCGGCGCCATGGTGCTTGGCGCAGTGCCGCTGGCACTCGCCACCGGTGCCGGCGCCGAGTCGCGCCAGCAGATCGGCTGGGTCATCGTGGGTGGCCTGCTGCTCGGCACCTTCTTCACGCTCTTTGTCGTGCCGACGGTGTACAGCCTGCTCGCGAGCAAGGTCGAACACGAGGAATCTTCCGCCCCGCACGCCCCGGAAGCGTGATCGCAGCAGGGGAAGCAGGTATCCTTGTATCTGAAGGGTACAAGGAGCAGGCATGCGGGTTCTGGTTGTTGATGACAATGAAGGTTTGCGCAAGGTCCTGGCGGCGCTGCTGATCAGCGCCGGCCACGAAACTGTGGCATCCCTGGCGGACGGTAACGGCGTCGAGGAAATCGTGCAGCGTGAGCGCCCCGATTTCGTGTTCCTCGATTACCAGCTGCCGGGGCGCGACGGGCTCGAAATCCTCGCCTCGATCCAGGCGCTGGCGCCCGAGGTCGATGTCCTGTTCATGACCGCGTCGAGCGAGGAGCAGATCGAGCAGCGCGCCGCCGATGCCGGTGCCGCCGGCTTCATCCGCAAGCCCTTCAGCCAGGCGCAGATCATCGACGAACTACGCGAAGTGGCCGAGACGCGTCGCATCGCGACCCAGGCCGGCATTGCCGCCGATGCCGAAGCGGTGCCTGACGCGCCGCCGGCCGGATCGGTGGCCGAACCCACCGATCTCCCAGCATCGTCGGACAAGCCGACGCGAGTGAAGCGGACCGCCGTCATCGCCGACGACAGCAGCTCCGTCCGCATGGTGCTGAAGGGTCTGCTGGAGGAATCAGGCATCCGCGTCGTGCAGGCCGTCGGCAATGGTGCCGAAGCCCTCAATGCCCTGCGCGCGCACCGCCCCGGGCTGCTCTGCCTTGACGTCAACATGCCTGTCATGTCCGGGCTGGAGGCACTCGAAGCGGCGCGTCAGATATGCCCGGAAACCGCCGTGGTGATGGTCACCGGCTGCGCCGATCGCGCTTTCGTCGCGCAGGCGGCGAGCCTCGGCGCCAGGGGCTACATCCTCAAGCCGCTGCGCCCGGCCTACGTCGAGAATTTCGTCCGCCGGCTGTTTCCGTAGGCGCCGATGCACGACGAACTCCGCCCCGACGAAGCCCTGATGCTCGCCTACCGCGACGGCGACGCGGCGGCCTTCGAGGCGCTCTACGCCCGCCACCGCAGCCGCCTCTATCGCTATCTTGCCCACCAGTGCGGCGATGCCCGCCTCGCCGAAGAGCTTTACCAGGACATCTGGCTGCGCGTCATCAACGCCCGCGCCGACTACGAGGTCAGCGCCAGGTTCACCACCTGGCTCTATCGCATCGCCCATCACCGGCTGATCGACCACTATCGCCGCAACGCGCGCGAGCAGCTTCGCCAGTGGGAAGACGAGGATGCCTCGATCGACGACTACCCGGCGCCCGCCGACGCAACCCCGCCGGCCGCGGTCGAACGTTTACAGTTGCAGGAACGCATCGTCGCCGCGCTGGCCGAACTGCCGGCGCCGCAGCGCGAGGCCTTCCTGATGGCGGAGGAGGGCGGCATGACGCTCGACGAAATCGCCAACGCCACCGGCACCGGCCGCGAAACGGTGAAAAGCCGCCTGCGCTACGCACTCGGCAAGCTGCGCCATGCGCTGAAGGACCTGCTATGACCGAACACGACCACCAGCCCTGGCCCGACGATGCGGCGCTGTCGCGGCGCTATCGCGAAGCCAGCGAAGCCGCCGATATGGCCCCGCCGCCGGCGCTCGATGCGCGCATCCTCGCCGCCGCACGCGCTGCCGTGCAGCCGCCGCCGCGTCCCGCACGCCCGTGGTGGCAACGCCTGACGCTGCCCGTCGGCATCGCCGCAACGACCCTGCTGGCCGTGATGCTGTCGCTGACGGTGCAGCGGCAGACGCCGGAAACGCTGGAGCGGGAACGGACGGAAAGCAAAGCGCCGGCGGCGGCCGACGCCCCCCGCGAATCCCCGCCGCAAACGCAGGCAAGCCCCGCGGCGGCGCGTGCCGACAGCGCGCCGCCCGCCCCGGCCGGGCGTGCCGAACGCGAGCCCGCGGTGGCCGGGAAGAAAACCATCGCGGCGCCCGCGGCCCCGGCCGCCATGCCGGCGCCCGCCGCACAACCGGAAATTGCCGCGCCGCCACCGGCACCCGCGCTGTCGAACGAAGCGGCAACCGTTTCCTCGCGTCTGAAGGCCGAAGCGGCAGCCGACCGCGCCCAGGAAACGGAAGCGCGCGCCCCGCTGCAGAAGGCGGCCCCGGCAGCCGCCGCCGCCCCGGCGAGGCCGGGTATCGCCAAAGGCGAAGTGCTCACGCCTGTGCAGGCGTGGATCGAGGAAATTCGCGAACTCCGGCGGCAGGGGCGGGAAGACGAAGCCACGCGCCGCCTCGCCGAGTTCCGCAAGGCCTATCCGGGGTATGCGTTGCCGGAGGATTTGCGGTAGGGGGAAGTTTGTGGCCGCGTGTCACGCGAGTATCAAGACGGCTCCTGTTGGCAAAAAACTTCTCGAGCGGTATGGCTGCGTTCAGCTTCCGGAGGCGGGTCTGAGTGCTTAAAAGAAGATGAAGCAGACGGCAAATTGCAGAATCGTTGGTATCGCTCCGCGGCATCAGAGATGCGCGCTTTGCCTCGCGCCGGCCTGCCGTCGTCCGGCAAGCGCGATTTGCTACAATGAAACCGACCCCAATGCCTGAGCGGTAAGGAGAAGTGTCGTGCATCTCAAATGCATACTCAGTCGTGTTGCTGTACTCATTGCCATTGCAGTTGCTTTCCCGACGTTTGCCAGCGACGGGGTCGAGCCTCTCTCGAAAGGGCAAACGGTCTACGTTCCCATCTATTCTCAAATCTGGCACGGCGACATTGGGCAATCAGGCAAGGCAAACAGCGAGTTGATGTCGGTACTTGTCAGCATTCGCAACATAGACCCGAAGAATCCGATCCGCGTGATTGCCGCTCCGTATTACAGTAGTGCGGGAACCCTGATTGGGGAATATTTGCCCACCTCCCGCACGATCGGGCCGTTTGCAACACTGGAACTCTTTGTCGAGCGTCGGGAAAGCGAAGGCGGGTCTGGCGCCAATTTTGCGATCCGGTGGGATGCGGCAACGCCCGTCAATCCACCGATCATTGAAGCATTGCACTCAATGGTGTATGCCGGACGTACGCTGAGCTTTATTTCACGCGGGAAACCGATTCCGTCTCCATGAGATGGGGCTCAAGCCGCCGGCACAAAGCTCTCACCCGAATGAACCATTGATCTGCAGGCCACCTGGAAATCCGGTGCCAAATATCCGGTCAAGCGCATAGCCGGTCAGGTGGCGACTGTTGATATAGGGAAAGATTTGCCATGACTGCCGACGCAACGGCCGCAAGGCTGCTGCCGGATGAAAGTGGGTGGCACCAATGCAGAGATTCTCAGTCCTTTGAGGGAGGCTTGCGATGTCTAGTGAGTTGGAGGTTATCGTCGTACACCTCGTCGGCGCGGTTCTGGCCGGCGGTGTTATCGGTATCGAGCGCAGCTTCCATGCCCGACCTGCCGGCTTTCGCACCCACACATTGGTTTGTCTCGCTTCCAGCCTGCTCATGCTGGTAACGCTCTACCAATGGAAATGGCTTCCCGGAGTACCCATGGATACCGTGCGGACGGACCCTACCCGTATGGCGCAGGGCATCATGACCGGTATTGGTTTTCTCGGTGCTGGTGTGATCTTTAAAGAAGGACTGAGTGTTCGAGGACTAACGACGGCTGCTTCCATCTGGATAACGGCCGCCATCGGCATCCTGATTGGCGTGGGATTCTATGAGCCCGCAATAATCGCCACCTTTCTGACCTTGGGCACGCTCTCGGCCTTTCGATGGATCGAGTCGCGCTTGCCGTCCCACTCCTATGCCCATCAATACATTCGCTTCAACCGGGATGACGTGATGCCGGAGAACGAGGTCCGTGACTTCCTGGCGACACATGGTTTCAGTATTGCAAACATGAGCTACCGAATCACGGAAGACGGCTCGTTGTTTGAATACAAGATGGTCATCAGGAGCACCTCCGCTGGCAGCACGGCCAAGCTCGTTGAATCCATGAGTCGCATGTCCCGCATTCGAGCGTTTCGGGTGTCTCCGACCGGGGACTAGTTCACGGACGAGGTTCGCAGAACGTTGCGGATATCCCTTTGGTTCCCCTTCGTTTTGTCGACCTCGAATCAAGTGTCGCCTGGAGGTGTCGGAAGAACCATCGCGGTTAGCGCTTGCTTTGCTCGGCGAGTTGTCTCGAACCTGCGTCGGTATCTAACGTTCCGCTCCAGAAGGGCGCTTCGCCCGCAAACCGGTGAAGCGCCCCGGGAACCAGCACGTTGAACGTCCGCTTCTGACCGATTGGATCCCCCCTTAACCCCATTCCTTCTTCCACCGCGTTTACACGATCACCTCAACCCAAGGAGATGATCATGAACGCCTCGAATCGCCCGTCCGTTTCCGCTTCCGCCCGCTCCCTCGCCGCCGCCGCGCTGCTGCTGTCCGGCTGCGCCGCCGGTACGGCCAGTTTTCCGGCAACGGCCGGTACCTTGATGGATGTGAAGGTGGTCGACCGCAGCACCGGCCAGGTGCTGGAGACCTGGCGGCATCGTGGCCAGCTTTACGTGGCCGGCACGCCGGGCAATCGTTATGCGGTGCTGCTCAACAACCGTTCCGGCGGGCGCGTGCTCTCCGTGCTCTCGGTCGATGGCGTCAATGCCATCAGCGGCGAGACGGCGGCGGTGTCGCAGTCGGGCTACGTGCTCGTGCCCGGCCAGTCGGCGGAGATCGCGGGTTGGCGCAAGAACATGGAGGAGGTGGCGACCTTCTACTTCACCAGCGTGGCTGACAGCTACGCCGGCCGCACCGGGCGCCCCGAGAACACCGGCGTCATCGGCGTCGCGGTCTATCGCGAGGAAGTGCCGCCGCCGGTGGCCGCTCCGGCGCCGCTGGCCGGGAAGCTCGCCAACGAGCAGGCGAGCGCTCGCGCCGATGCCGCTGCGCCGGCGGCCGCCGCCGATGCGTCGCGAGCGAAAGGCGAGGCGGGAGCCGTCGGGCGTCTGGAGAAGAAGCTGGGCACCGGGCATGGCGAGCGCATGGCGGCGCCGACGGAGTACACGAGCTTCCGTCGCGCCAGCAGCGCGCCGAGCGAAGTGATCACGATCTACTACGACAGCCGCGCCAACCTGATGGCGCGCGGCATCATCCCGGACCCGCGCTATTCGGTGCGCCCGAACCCGTTCCCCGGGACCTTCACGCCGGACCCGCGCAGCTAGCGCGAACGGCGCGCCAGCCAGTCGAGCACGCCGTGCGCCGCGGCGCGCCCGCTGGCGAAGCAGGCGGTGAGCAGGTAGCCGCCGGTGGGCGCTTCCCAGTCGAGCATCTCGCCGGCGACGAAGGTGCCGGGGCGGGCGCGCAGCATCAGGTGCTCGTCGAGGGCTTCGAAGCGGACGCCGCCGGCGCTGCTGATCGCCTCGTCGAGCGGGCGCGTGGCCGTCAGCCGCAGCGGCAGGCACTTGATCGCGGCGGCCAGCCGCGCCGTGTCGGCAAAGCCGTCGGTACCGAGCAGTTCGCGCAGCAGGCCGGCCTTGACGCCCTTGAGGCCGAGCCGGCCCTGCAGGTGGCTGGCGAGCGAGCGCGAGCCGCGCGGCCGCGCAACTTCGGCGGCAACCTGCGCCGTGTCGCGGTCGGGTAGCAGGTCGATCTCCAGCGTGGCGCTGCCATCGCGTTCGATCGTGTCGCGCAGCCCGGCAGAAAGGGCATAGACGAGGCCGCCCTCGATGCCGCCTGCCGTGATGACGAACTCGCCGCGCCGCATCTGGGCAGTGCTGCCGCCGATGCGTGCGGCAATGCCTTTCACCGGCTCGCCGGCGAAGCGTTCGCGGAGGTGGTCGCTCCAGGCGGCGACGTCGAAGCCGCAATTGGCCGGTTTGAGCGGTGCAACCGCGATGCCCTGCGCCTGCAGCAGCGGCAACCAGGCGCCATCCGAACCCAGCTTGGCCCAGCTGCCGCCGCCGAGCGCGAGCAGCGTCGCATCGGCGCTATGCGAGGTCTCGCCTGCCAGCGTCGCGAAGCGCAGCGCGCCATCGTCGTGCCAGCCGAGCCAGCGGTGGCGCATGTGGAAACGGACGCCCTGTTCGCGCAGGCGGTGCAGCCAGGCACGCAGCAGTGGCGCGGCTTTCATGTCGGCAGGAAAGACGCGACCGGAGCTTCCGACGAAGGTGGCGATGCCGAGGCCGTGGATCCATTCGCGCAACGCGTCCGGTCCGAAGGCGTCGAGCAGTGGTTGCAGCGCTTCGCGGCGTTCGCCGTAGCGAGCGAGAAAACGGTCGTAGGGCTCGGCGTGCGTGATGTTCATGCCGCCCTTGCCGGCGAGCAGGAACTTGCGTGCGACGGAGGGCATGGCGTCGAAGAGATCGACCCGGCACCCGCTTCCGGCCAGCACCTCGGCCGCCATGAGGCCGGCGGGGCCGCCGCCGATGACGGCGATACGAGGAGCGCTCGAAGCAGGGATGGTGGACATGGCGGCAGGGGAGGGGGCGGGAGGTGCGCACTTTACCGTGGATGGGCGGCGTGAGCGAGCGGGCCGGTGGGCAGGGAATCGGTCAGCCGGTCATATGACCGCCGGCGCCGGTGTCGCCCATGAGGATCTCGTCGCCCTGCAGGGTGACGGGGATGGCGACCAGCGCTTCGCCGATGCAGTCGCCGTCGTCGCAGACGCCGTCCTGCCAGCGGAAGCGGGCGTAGTGCACGTTGCACTTGAAGCTTTCGTGCGGTTTGACGATCAGCCACTCGTCCTTGAGCGCGAGCGGCATGCCGAAATGCGGGCAGCGGTTGTGCCAGGCCCGGATGCAGTCACCACTGCGCAGCACGATGATGCGCAGGGGTTTGTCGCCGTCGCCGAAGGCCAGCACGTGGCCGCCGCCGTCGGGAACATCGGCGAGGCGGCACAGGCGCTGGCCGCTCGCCGGGCAGTCGGGGTGCTGGCGCCAGTCGTCGCTCATTGCCATGGCTCGTGTCGATGGGCAACCGGCGCCGTGGCCGGCAGTGTCAGGATGAAACAGGTGCCCGCTCCGGGCGTGCTTTCGGCCTCAACGCTGCCGCCGAGCACGCTGACGACGATGTTGTGCACGATGTTGAGGCCGAGTCCGGAGCCGCCCTGTCCGAGGCGGGTGGTGAAGAAGGGGTCGAACACGCGCGGCAGGTGCTCGGCCGCGATGCCGCGGCCGTTGTCGGCGACGCGCAGCTCTACCTGCCCGTCGTCCAGCCGGGCCGCCGAAATCCGGATCGTGCCGCCTTCGTGACCCTCGAAGCCGTGGCGGACGGCGTTGTCGATCAGGTTGGTCAGGACCTGGCCGAGCGGTCCGGGGAAGCTGTCCAGGCGCAGGTCGGCCGGGATCAGGGTCTCGACGAGATGCCCGCTGCGACGCAGGGTCGGGCGCATGGCCGTCAGGATTTCCTCGATCACCGTCTGCAGGTCGAAGCGGCGGCGCTGGGAACTGGTCTGGTCTGCCGCGACCTGCTTGAAGCTGGCGATGAGTTCCGCCGCACGTTCGAGATTGCGGGTGGCGATGTCGGCGGCAGTGCCGACGTTGGTGACGAAGGCATCCAGCGTCGACCGGCGCAGCCCGTCGGCGAGCGCCTGGGTGAAATCACGGTGGTGCGATTCGAGCGTGGTGACGGCCATCAGGCCGTTGCCGATCGGCGTGTTCAGCTCATGCGCGACGCCGGCCACCAGCCGGCCGAGGGCCGCCAGCTTTTCGGACTGGATCAGCTGGCCCTGCGCCGTCTTCAGGTTTTCCATGGCTGCTGCGAGTTCGTTGTTGCTCTGGGTCAGTGCGGCCGTGCGCTGCAGTACACGGGCTTCCAGCGCTTCGTTCACGCCGCGCAGTTCGGCCTGCATGCGGCGCTCTTCGGTGATGTCCTCGGAGGCCATCAGCATCAATCGCTGCCCCGCGACTTCGACGACGCGCGCCGATACCCGCGCGAGGAACTGCGTGCCGTCGGCATGCCGGAGCCACAATTCCATGTCGTCGTAGATGCCGACGCCTGCCGTGAAGCGCCCGACGAAACGGGCGCGATCCTCGGGATCGGCGTACATGCCCACTTCGCTGCCTGTCCTGCCGAAGGCTTCCGCGCTCTCGTGCCCGAACTTGCGCACCCAGGCGTCGTTGACCTTGATGATGCGGCAGCCGCGCGTGAGATCGGAGACCGACATGGGGACCGGCGAGGCGTTGAAGATCGTTTCGAGTTCCTGCTGGCTGGCGAGAAGCGCGCTTTCGGCGCGCTTGCGTTCGGTGATGTCGATGTCGAGACAGACGAACTGGTGGCCGCCGTGCGCATCGGGAATCGCAAACACCGAGGCGAGCACCGTGACCAGCCGGCCTTCCTTGTGGCGGATCGCGAACTCGGTCGGCGGGGTCGGTTCTCCGGTGCGTTCGATCTCGCGTATCAGTTCGATGAACTCGTCCCGCTGGGCTTCGGTCCAGATCATGCCGACCAGGCTGCGGCCTACCGTTTCCTCGCGCGTGAAGCCGTAGATCGCGCTCGAGGCGGGGTTCCAGTAGCGGCAGATGGCATCGCGGTCGTACCACTGGATCGCCACCGAGGGTGCGTTCTCGATCGTGGCGCGCAGCCGTTCCTCGCTGCGGGCCAGCGAGGCCTCGCGCTCGCGGATGGCGTCGGCCATCCGCTGCAGGTCGTTGCCGAAGTCGTTCAGCTCGACGATGCGGCTGTGTGCGGCAGTCCTGCCCGTATAGTTGCCGTCGGCCAACTGGTGCGTGCGGTCGATCATGCGTTGCAGCGGGCGGGACAGCCGGCGCGACCACCACGGTGCGATGAACAGGCCGATGATCATCGAGCCGCTGAAGCCGAACAGGATGACGACCAGGGCGCGGCGGATGTCGGGGTTTGCCAATCCGGCCGGGCGCGTGACGATGAAGGTCCAGCCCAGCCGCTGCGGCGTCGCGCTGCCGGCAAAGACATCGCTGCTGCCGTGAGCCAATTGCAGCCCTTCCTGCTGGCCGGCGAGCGCATTGCGCACAATGCTCAGGTGGCCGAGGTTGTCCGCCGGCCCGTATTCCCGATCGCTGGCGGCGATCCATTCGCCGGTACGATCGACGACGAGCACCTGATCCGCGCTCTTTCCGGCGACCGTGGTGACGCCTTCGCGCAGATAGGCCGGCGAGATCTCGCCGATCACCGTCCAGCGCCCCTGCCGCACGGCCACGCCGATCACCACCTGGCCGCTCTGCGCCGAGAGATACTTGTCGCTCCAGGCGATCGATGTCTTCTCGGTGGCCCGGAAGAGGGTGTTGCGCGACAGGTCGCCGGTCGGTGTCACCCGGGTCGCTTCGCCGTTCAGGGCGACGCCACCGGCACGGATTTTTCCGTTCTCGTCGATCAGATAGGCGGCATTGAACTGCGCGCCGTCGTCGATGATGGCATCCAGGGTGTCGCCGATTTCGCTCAGTCGGGCGTAATGCGCCATCGTGACGATCGGCCGCAGTTGTGCCTCCAGGCCTGCCAGCGCGAATTCCAGCAGCCGTGCCTTCTCGGATGCCTGATGCTGGACGGCCGCCTTCGCTTCCGCGTTGATCTGCGGGATGCGGTAGGCAAGGATGACGCCGCCGATCAGCGAAAAGGTGATGGCGGTCGTGACGACCAGCAGGAGACCGAGATAGGTCTGCAGGCGGATCGGCTGGCTCATCGCGTGCGGCGCCTATTCGACGACGAATTGTCCGTCGCGGATGACGGTGATGAAGACCTGCCGCCGGGCGTCGCCAAAGCGGTCGAACTGTACCGGCTGCTGCGAACCCTTGAACGGGCCTTTCTCCAGCAGGGCCTGCTTGAGCGTTCCATTGCCCTTCTGCGCCAGTGCCTGCAGCACGGCGCTTGTGGCGTCGTAGGCGCCGACCGAAGCGAAGCCGGGGGACGCCTTGAAGCGGGCTTCGTAGGCCTGGCGCATGGACCGGAACTCCGGTGCGGCGCTCTGCCGGTCGAAGAACTGCGTCAGGTAGACACCGTCGACGGCCTTGCCGCCGAGTTCGATGAAACGCTCGGTGGCCGCCCATTCGACGCCGATCAGCGTCTGCCTGGCACCGGCATCGCGGGCGGCCTGGGCAAAGCGCGCGGCATCGATCGCACTCGAGACGAAGACGAGCCCGTCCGGCTTGCCGGCAAGCAGTTCGCGAACCAGCGCCGGATGATTCGGCATGTCGCCGGACTCGAACGGCACTTCTGCAATGACCTCGCCGCCGAGCGCAGTGAACGACTGGCGGAAACCCTGCACCCAGTCTTCGGTGTAGGCGCGGTTGCGGGTATCGAAAACCATCGCCACGCGCCGCAGGCCGGTCTTCCGGAAGTGGTGGTTCGCGGCGAGATCCGAATAGCCGCGGGTATCCTCGGTGACGCGCAGGAAAAGATCGTCCTTACCAGTCAATGCCGAGGTGGTGACCGTCGGGCTGACGACCGGCGTTCCACGTGCGGTTGCCGCCGCGAGCACGGGCTCGGCCATGGCACTGGTGACGGGACCGATGATGGCGACGACGCCGGCGGCGACGAGCGCCTCCGCGGCCTGCCGGGCCCTGGCCGGATCCTGGCCGTCGTCCTTGACCAGCATTTCGATGCGGCGCCCGTTGATGCCGCCCGCGGCATTGGCCTGCTCGACCGCGAGCTGGAAACCGTTGCGCGCCGATTCGCCGAGATCCGCGACCCGTCCGGAGAGTCCGCCGATGAAACCGAGCCGGATCGGTTCGGGGGGGGTGCAGGCGGCGAGCAGGGCGGTGAGCGATGTGGTCGCGAGCAGCAGGGCTGTGCGGGATCTGGTTCGCATCTCGATTCCCCTTCTTGCCGGATGTCCGGGCAGCGCTATTCTCGTTTTCTTGCGGCTATCGGATGCCGCTCCGGGAACTATACTCCGCAGCGGTTGTTCCTGCCTATGTCATACGGGTCGGCGATCACCAAGAAAGGATTCGAGTGCGCGCGCGAGCGCCTGCGCTGGTGCAGGAGCGAGGCAGTCGAAGCGTTCGCATTCCAGGGTGTTGGAGAGCCAGGTGATCTGGCGCTTGGCCAGCTGGCGCGTGGCGTAGATGCCGCGGTCGCGCAGTTCCTTGCGCGGAATGAGACCGTCCTGCGCTTCCCAGACCTGCCGGTAGCCGACGCAACGCATCGACGGGAGTTCGAGCGAGAGTGCGTACTTGCGGCGCAATGCCGAGACTTCGTCCTCGAGGCCGCCGGCGAGCATCGCGTCGAAGCGCTCGGTGATGCGGGCGTGGAGTACGCCGCGATCTGAGGGCAGCAGGCCGAGGGACAGGTAGCGATACGGCGGCGGCGCTTCCTTTCCTTGCGCGAGCAGGGCCGACATCGGCTGACCGGTGAGGCGCAGGATTTCCAGCGCGCGCTGGATGCGCTGGGCGTCGGTCGGGGCGAGGCGCGCAGCGGTGGCGGGGTCGTGCCGCGACAGTTCGGCATGCAGCGCGGGCCAGCCGTGCGCTGCCGCTTCGGCATCGATGGCGGTGCGCGTGGCCGGGTCGGCCTGCGGCAGGTCGGCCAGACCCTGCAGCAGCGCCTTGTAGTAGAGCATGGTGCCGCCGACGAGCAGCGGGACGTTGCCGCGGGCCGTGATGGCCGCCATGGCGGTCAGTGCCTCCTGGCAGAAACGCGCGGCGGAATAGCTTTCTTCCGGGCTGATGACGTCGATCAGCGCGTGCGGAAAGCGGGCCAGCGTCTCGCGGTCGGGCTTGGCGGTGCCGATGTCCATGTCGCGGTAGACCAGCGCCGAATCGACGCTGACGAGCTCGACCGGGAAGCGCTCGGCCAGCCACAGCGCGGCGGCCGTCTTGCCCGAGGCGGTCGGGCCCATGAGCAGGATGGCGGGCGGCCGGGGATCGTTCGCGCTGCCCGTCATTTCCCGCGCATGAAGAGCTTGTCGAGTTCGTCCATCGACAGCTGTACCCAGGTCGGCCGGCCGTGATTGCACTGGTCGGCACGGTCGGTGGCCTCCATCTGGCGCAGCAGCGCGTTCATTTCCGGCAGGCTCAGCTGGCGGTTGGCGCGCACGGCGCCATGGCAGGCCATCGTTGCCAGCAGTTCGTTGCGGCGTGCCGTCATCAGCTGCGTGATGCCGTGCTCGCGCAGTTCCGCAAGCAGCGATTTCGCCAGCGATGCGGGATCGCCCGACTGCAGGAGTGCCGGCACGGCGCGCACGGCCAGTTGCGTCGGCCCCGCGGTGGAGATGTCGAAGCCGAGCCCGGCCAGCGCTTCACGATGTTCCTCGGCGGCCGCGACGTCGAGTGCGGCGGCGTTGAAGACGGCCGGGATGAGCAGGGCCTGCGTGGCGATGGCGCGATTGTCGAGCGCCGTCTTCAGTTTCTCGTAGAGGATGCGCTCGTGGGCAGCGTGCATGTCGACGACGACCATGCCGGCGGCGTTCTGGGCGAGGATATAGACGCCGTGGATCTGCGCCACCGCATAGCCGAGCAGCGGGGCTTCGCCTGCACTGACGGGGGGCGGGAGCGAGGGAGCGAGGTCCGCTGCGGCCGGGCCCGCGACCGGTGGCCGTGCTGCGGCCACGAAGCCGGTATAGGCGGCGATGGCCGGTTCGCTGACGAGCAGCGATTCCTGGCGCGGCGGCGTGAAGGCGGGAGGTGGCGCGTAGTTTGGCGAGGCCGCGTAGCTTGCGGCCGGTGCTGCCGCGGCGATGCCACCGAGCGGCGCCGACAGCGCCTTGTTGACGGCGTGATAGACGAACTGGTGCACGGCGCGCGAATCGCGGAAACGGACCTCGGTCTTGGCCGGGTGCACATTGACGTCGACCGTTGCCGGGTCGAGTTCGAGGAACAGGCAGTAGGCCGGGTAGCGGCTGCCGTGCAGCATGTCCTGATAGGCCTCGCGCAGGGCGTGGGCGAGCACCTTGTCGCGCACGAAGCGGCCGTTGACGTAGCAGTACTGGGCATCGCTGCGGGCGCGGGCGTGTGCCGGCAGTGCGGCATGGCCGCTGAGGCGCAATGGCCCGGCGCTGGCTTCGACCGTGCGCGAGTCGGTCAGGAAATCGTCGCCGAGGATGGCGGCCGCGCGCCGGCGTGCATCGGCGCGTGGCAGGGTGAGCGAGGCGCGGCCGTTGTGGGTGAGGGTGATCGCCACCTCGGGCCAGGCCAGTGCGATGCGTTTCACCACTTCGGTACAGTGGGCGAACTCGGTGCTCTCGCTCTTCAGGAATTTCCGGCGCGCCGGCGTGTTGTAGTAGAGGTCGCGCATTTCGACGACGGTGCCGGCAACCAGTGCCGCCGGTTCCGGTGCGCTCCCGGGGTCGCCCTGCAGGCGCCAGGCATGCGCGGCGCCCCGGGCGCGACTGGTCAGCGTGACGCGGGCGACGGCGGCGATGGAGGCCAGCGCCTCGCCGCGGAAGCCCATCGTGCCGACGCGCTCGAGGTCCTCCAGCGAGGCGATCTTCGAGGTGGCATGGCGGGTCAGCGCCAGCGCCAGTTCCTCCTGCGCGATGCCGCAGCCGTCGTCGGCGATGCGGATCAGCTTGACGCCGCCTTCTTCCAGCGCGATCTGCACTGCCGTGGCACCGGCGTCGAGCGCGTTCTCGAGCAGTTCCTTGAGCACCGAGGCCGGGCGCTCGACCACCTCGCCGGCGGCGATCTGGCTGATCAGGAGGTCGGGGAGGCGGTGGATGTGGGGCATCGGGGGTGTCGGCTCGGGCATCGGCAGATTATACCGGGGTAAAATGCCGGCTTTCCTCCCGCCGGTGGCGCCTCATGGATCTCCTGCTGCAGTTCGTCGATATCGTCCTCCACCTCGACAAGCACCTTGCCGTGCTGGTCCAGGACTACGGCCCATGGATCTACGCGATCCTGTTCGTGATCGTGTTTTCGGAGACGGGCTTCGTCGTGACGCCCTTCCTGCCCGGCGATTCGCTGCTCTTCGTCGCCGGTGCGCTGGCCGCGCTCGGCGGCATGGACATCTTCCTGCTGATGGGGACGCTGATTGCGGCCGCGGTCATGGGCAACCAGGTCAATTACCACATCGGCCGCTACATCGGACCGAAGGTATTCCAGTGGGAAGACTCGCGCTTCTTCAACAAGGCAGCGCTGAAGAAAACGCATGCCTTCTATGAGAAGCACGGTGGCAAGGCGGTCGTGATCTCGCGCTTCCTGCCGCTCTTCCGCACCTTCGTGCCCTTCGTCGCCGGGGTCGGGACGATGGGTTATGCGACCTTCACCCTCTTCAACATCGCCGGTGCCGCACTCTGGGTCGTGTCGCTGTCGCTGGTCGGCTACTGGTTCGGCAACGAGCCCTGGGTCAAGCAGAACCTGTCGGCAGTGATCGTCGGCATCATCGTCGTTTCGCTGATCCCGGTGGTGATTGGCTGGTGGCAGCATCGGCGGGGCGAAAACCCGGTCTGAACGGGTATGATGCGGCATGGATTCCTGTCCTCGGCGTCGCCAACTACTGCTGCTTCCGATCGCGCTGCCGCTGGTATTTGCCGTCGGCTGTTCCACCCGGATGGGGGCGGGCGGCAAGAAGGAAACGGTCGTCGATCCGAAGTATCTGGCCAAGGGCGACATCGACCGTGTCATCGACGCGGCGCGGCGCGAAACGGTCGAGGGCCTGTTCCGCTTCGCCGAGAAGCTCTACCGGCGGAATCCGCGTGAACTGAAACTGGGACCGTCGCCGACGATGGAGGCGGCGCTGAAGCGCCTGCGTGGCTCGCAGACGCTGGATTTCCCGGAACTCGAAGGTCGCCGCGAAGGCGCGGCGGCGATGCTCGCCTTTCGCGAGGATTACACCGGCGATCGCGTGCTGGCCCTGATGGCCGGGCTGCTGATGATGGTGTACGCCGCTTTCGAGGACAAGGACGATTTCTACATCCTCGACGACCTGAACGAGCAGAAGCTGTACAACTGCGCGCGCAACCTCGAGATCGCGATGTGGAAGCTGTCGACCGCGAAATATCCGGACGGGACGCTGATGCTGCTCTCCAACGAACTCGACCCGGCCAACCGCAATCTCTCGTTCGAGCGCGAATTCGGCCGCATCACGGGGGTGCTCGATTTCCTGGCCAAGGTCGTCGCCGACAAGCATGGCCGCCTCATTTCGCGTGTGGCGCAGAACATGGCCACCGCCGTCTTCCTGCCGGTCGGTGCCCTCGGCATCAGATGAAGACTGGTAATAGAGAACAGAAACAAGGAATCCGAAAACGATGAAATCCGTAGTCATCCTCATCTCCGGCCGCGGCAGCAACATGGAAGCCCTGCTCGTTGCCGTCGCCCGCGGCGAACTGCCGGTGCGCGTCGCCGCCGTGATCAGCAACCGCCCTGATGCGAAGGGCCTGGAAACCGCCGCCGCGCAGGGCGTGCCGACCGCAGTCGTCGACCACAAGGCGCATGCCGGGCGCGAGGCCTTCGATGCCGCGCTGGCGGAATGCATCGACGGCTATGCGCCGGATCTGGTGGTGCTGGCGGGTTTCATGCGCATCCTTACCGAGGGCTTCGTGCGCCACTACGAGGGGCGCCTGCTCAACATCCACCCGTCGCTGCTGCCTTCTTTCCCCGGGTTGCATACGCATCAGCGGGCGCTCGAGGAGGGCGTGCGCATCCATGGCTGTACGGTGCATTTCGTGACGCCGGCGCTGGATCACGGGCCGGTTGTCGTGCAGGCGGCGGTGCCGGTGCTCGACGGCGACGACGAGGCAACGCTGGCGGCGCGTGTCCTGCAGCAGGAGCACCTCGTCTATCCGCTGGCGGTGCGCTGGTTCGCCGAAGACCGGCTGACGCTGGAAGGCGGTCGCGTCAGGCTGGCCGCCGAGCGCCCCCTGCCGGCGACGCTGATTTCGCCCTGACGCGGTCATCGATCGCGCCGGCACGATGCCCTTCGCCCTGATCGCCGCGGTGCTGGCCTCGCTCGGAATTCACGGCGTCGTCCTGTTCGTCCCGGAGGTCGATCTCTCGCCGCACCCGGAGCCGGTGACACTGCAGGCGGAAATCGTGCTCAAACCGCGTGCCGTTCCCGTGCAACAGCCCGCTGCGGCGCCGCTTCCCGCCCGCAAGCCATTGCCGCCACGCACGAAGGCGGCGCGCCCGACCGATGTGCCCGCCCCGGCGCCCGCCGCCGAGGTCGCGGAAAACCCGACGCCGGCGGTTGCCGGTGCGGCGGCAGTGACGCCGCCCGCCGAGCTGCCGCCTGCCGAACTGGCGTTGCCGCCCCAGGGGGAAATCGTGTTTACCGTTTTGCGCGGCGATCCGCCGGCGATCATCGGTCGTTCGGTGCAGTCGTGGGAGCTGCGCGAGAACAGCTATCGCATCACGAGCGTCATGGAAACCGTAGGCCTCGCCGCGCTGCTGCGCCCGACACGGATGGAAAGCGAGAGCCGCGGACGCATCGTCGCGTCCGGGCTGGCGCCGGAGAGTTTCGTTTCGCGGCGACCGGGCAAGGAGGGCGCCGAGCGGGTTGACCGCGTCGAATTCGACTGGACGAGCAGCGTCGCGCGTTTCAGTTCGGGCGCCAATGCGCCGTTGCCGGCAGGTGCCCAGGATCTGCTCTCGTTCAATTTCCAGCTCGGCTGGCTGTCGAAAACCGGCGAGATGGCGATCGCCACGGTCAAGAAACTCGGGCGCTACCGCCTGGAACTGGTCGGTGAGGAGTTGCTGGAAACACCGGTCGGCCTTCTGCGGACGCTGCATTTCCGGGCGCCCGGCGAAACGACGACGGAAGTCTGGCTGGCTGCCGACCGGCACCTGCTGCCGGTTAAAATTCGCCATATCGACAAGAAAGCCGAGAGCTTCGATCAGCTGGTCGAGGAAATACGGATACCCTGAACGCGTGCGCAGCATGCGCGCCCTGAAACAATTGCCTGACGGATGCCTCACCGATGCGCCTGACTCCCGCCCTCTTTGCCCACGCCGAAGCCGCCATGAAGGCGCTGCTGACCTTTGAATACCCCGCCGACGGGGCGCTGTCGTTCTACTTCCGGCAGCATCGCGAGCTGGGGCATGCCGATCGCGGCTTTGTGGCCGAGGCCTGCTACACGACCCTGCGCCGCCTGCGCAGCCTGTCGGCGCGCTGTCCCGACGACCACCCGCGCAAACTGCTGCTGGCCGCGATGTATTGCCTGCGCGGCTGGAACCTGAAGCAGCTGGCGCCGATCCTCAGGGACGGTGACGCCGAGTGGCTCGCCGTCGCGAAAGCGGCAAAGACCGACGAATGGCCGCCCGCGGTGCGCTGCGATTTTCCGGACTGGCTGTTCGAGCGCCTCGCGCCACGTTTTTCCGGCGAGATCGAGGCGCTGGCGGCGGCGCTGAACCGTCCGGCGCCGCTCGACCTGCGCGTGAATCCGATGAAGACGACACGTGAAGCCGTGCTCAGGCAGCTGGCGAGCGACCACATTGCGGCGGAAGCCTGCCGCTATTCGCCGCTCGGTATCCGGCTGGAAGAAAAGCCGGCCCTCTCGAAGCACCCGCTGTTCGTCGACGGCAGCATCGAGGTGCAGGACGAGGGCAGCCAGCTGCTCGGCTATCTGGTGGCGCCGAAGCGCGGCGAGATGGTCGCCGATTTCTGCGCCGGCGCCGGCGGCAAGACCCTGCTGCTCGGTGCGCTGATGCGCTCGACCGGGCGGCTTTACGCCTTCGACGTCGCCGAGAAGCGGCTCGCCAACCTGAAGCCGCGGCTGGCGCGCTCCGGGCTGTCGAACGTGCATCCGGTGCGTATCGAGTCCGAGAACGACCAGAAGGTGAAGCGGCTGGCCGGCAAGCTCGACCGGGTGCTGGTCGATGCACCATGTTCCGGACTCGGCACGCTGCGCCGCAATCCCGATCTCAAGTGGCGCCAGTCGCCGGAGAGCATCGAGGAACTGGTCGCCAAGCAGACCGCCATCCTGGCTTCGGCCTCGCGACTGGTGAAGCCGGGCGGGCGCCTGGTCTATGCGACCTGCAGCCTGCTGACGGAAGAGAACGATGCCGTTGTCGAGGCCTTCCTGGCCGCGCACCCCGATTTCCGGACCCTGCCGGCCGGCGAGCTGCTGCAGCGGCAGGACATCGAGCTGCCGCTGGCGGGTGATGCGCTGCGTCTCCTGCCGCATGTGCACGGCAGCGACGGCTTCTTTGCGATGGCGATGGAGCGCGCCTGATGGAGGCCAGTTTCCTCCGGCTGCTCAACGAATTCTGGCGTGATCTGCACGATCCTGCCGCCCTCTGGGAGGGCGGCGTGCTGCTCGCCTGCGTCGCGCTGGCCTCCTGGCTGCAGTGGCGCGTACGGCAGCGTCACGGGACGTCGACCGGCCTGCTGCATGCCGGCGAGATGGGGCTGCGGCGCATCGTCTTTCCGGTCGCCGCGCTGGTTCTGGTGATGGTCGCGCGCGAGCTGCTGCGGCCGTACATGCCGGTAGCCCTGCTCAACCTGGCCGTGCCGCTGTTCCTGTCGCTGGCGCTGGTGCGTGCGATCGTCTTTTCGCTGCGCTATGCCTTTCCGCGTGCCACCTGGCTGCGCGCTTCCGAGCGCTACATCAGCTGGATTGTCTGGGGCTGCCTGGCGCTCTACCTTACAGGTCTTTCCGATGGTGCGATCGCGGCGCTCGAATCCGTCCGTTTCACGATCGGCAAGCAGAAGCTCGATCTCTGGCTGATCCTGCATGGCGTGGTGACCGCACTCGGCACATTGCTCGTCGCGCTGTGGTTCGCCGGTTGGCTGGAGCATCGCCTGATGCGTTCGGAGGGCATCGACTCGAACGTCCGCGTCGTGATCACGCGCGCCGGCAAGTCGGTCCTCATCATCGTCGCACTGCTCTTCAGCCTGGCGCTGGTCGGCATCGACATCACGGCGCTGTCGGTGTTCGGCGGCGCCTTTGCCGTCGGCCTCGGCTTCGGGATGAAGACGATCGCGTCGAACTATGTCGCCGGCTTCATGATCCTGCTCGACCGCTCGATCCGCATCGGCAACATCATTGCCATCGACGCGACGACCAGCGGCGAGGTGACGCGGATCACGACCCGCTACACCGTTGTGCGTACGCTCGCCGGTACCGAGGTGATCGTGCCCAACGAGTATCTCGTCGGCAACATCGTGCGCAACCAGACCTATACCGATACACAGGTGCGTGTGCCGCTGCCGCTGACGGTGGCCTACAGTGCCGATCTGGAACTGGCGATGCGCCTGATGGTCGAGGCCGCCGCGTCACAGGCGCGTGTGCTGACGAACCCGGCGCCATCGGCGATCGTCGTTGCCTTCGGCGAAAGCGGCATCGATCTCGAACTGGGTTTCTGGATCCGTGATCCGAGGGAAGGTACGGGCGGCCTGCGCTCGGAAATCAATCTGGTGATCTGGCGCAGTTTTCGCAGCCACGGCATCGAGTTCCCGTTCCCGCAGCGCGAGGTACGCATCCTCAACGCGCCGGACATCGGTAGCGCTGCGGCAGCGCGGGGCTGATTGGGCTGATTGCCGGCCCGGAAAAGAAAAAACCCGCGCCGGGGGAGGCGCGGGTGGAAGTACCCATCTGTCGGAGGGATGGGTCAGGGGGAGGTAATCTGTCGGACGTCGCCGGGTTCAGGGTCAGCGGCGGAATTCCTGGATTCTGACCGGTAGCGGCTGCAGGGCCGGGATACCGAGGCGCAGGAAGGACTCACAGCTCGCCGTCGGCCCGAACAGGTAGCGGCACGCCTGTGCCAGAAACTGTTGGCGGATATCCTGGGCCTTGCTGTTCATTTCGCGTCTCCGTTCTTCCTGCGTTGTCGTCATCATGGTTCGCATGGTACGGGGCAACGGAGCGCGCGTCTGTTGCGCTTGCGTAAGGCTTTTGTAACGTTTTGTTACGGGCAATCTGCGGGCGGGGCCGGTTTTCAAGCCTCCCGCCCTGTGCTGGCCAAGGACTGGCCGGGGGTCAGGTGCGGCGTGCGGGCTGGGCGGGCCAGCTCAGCGTGAAGCGGGCGCCCCCGAGCGGGGAAGCGTGCGCGGTGGCGGTACCGCCGTGCAGTTCGAGGACGAGGCGGGCGATGGCGAGGCCGAGGCCGTAGCCGCCGGTCGTGCGGTCGCGCGAGCGGTCGAGGCGGGTGAAGGCGGTGAAGACGTTCTCGCGCTCGGCTTCCGGGATGCCGATGCCGTCGTCGTCGACGTGGATGCGGACGAGGCCGTCGCGCACCTCGGCACTGACCGCGATACGCGACTGCGCGTACTTGATCGCGTTGCGCAGCAGGTTGCGCACGGCGAAGGGCATGCTCTTGCGGTCGAGCGCCACGGAAAGGTCGTCCGGCAGGGCGGTGGTGTCGAGGTCGATGGCCAGTTTTCCACCGAGGATGCGGACGTCCTCGACCTGCTCTGAAAGCCAGGGGCCGAACCCGGTCGGCGACAGCTGAAGTTCCGGTTGTTCGCGCTCGAAGCGGGCGTAAGTGAGGCTGGAGTCGATCAGGTTGTCGAGTTCGTCGAGATCGGCCTCCATCATTCGCCAGAGGCGTTCGCGTTCTTCGCGCACGTCGGCTTCGGCGAGCATTTCCAGCGCGAAGCGCATGCGCGCGATCGGCGTCCGCAGTTCGTGCGAGATGGCGCTGGAGAGTTCCTTCTGTGTCGCGATCAGGCGCTGCACGCGTTCGGCCATCGCGTTCAATGTCTCGGCGAGCAGTTCGAAGGAAGTGTTGTTGACCGCCGGTGCGCGTGCCGCGAAATCACCTTCGCCGAAGGCGCGGGCGGTCTGCCGCAGTGCTTCGAGGTCGCGCCAGACCGGTCGCACCCAGAGCCAGACGGCGATAGCGAGGAAGAAGCTGATCAGGCCCCAGGTGAGGATGCGGATGCGCATCTCGAGCGTGAAGAAGCGCCGGTTGTCGGGGTCGCGCTCGGGCGAGAGCGGGCCGATGACCAGTACCTGCGCCGTCGTTTTCAGTCGGTGATAGACGATTTCGCCGTCCGGGCTGACGGCGAGTTCGCCGGCGTCGAGCAGGTTCGACTGTGCCGGCGGCAGCAGGATTTCGTCACGCTCGGCGATGCGCAGGCGATAGTTGAAGCGCTCGCCGATGGTCTTGATGCGCTTGCCCCAGTCGCTGCGTCGATGCCGGAAGAGATCGTCCTCGATCATCGCCACGGTGCCCTGCATGAAGCGCGCCGTGTAGTCGTATGAGATGTCGCGCAGGGCGGTGGTGATGACGAAATCGGCGACGACGGCGATCGCGATGAACGACCCCATCGTCAGCAGGTAGAAGTTGAAGAACAGCCGCGACAGACGGTAGCGGCCTGTCGGCAGGCTGAATCGCCGCTTCTGCGGGGCGGGTGTCCCGGCGCTACTGCCAGTCATGGCGCGAGAAGAGGTAGCCCTTGCCGCGCACTGTCTTGATCCGTGTCGGATTGTCCGGATCGTCGTTGAGCTTCTTCCGCAGGCGCGAAATGCGGGCATCGATCGAGCGGTCGAGGCCGTCGAAGCCGATGCCGCGCAACTGCTGCAGCAGGTCGTCGCGCGAGAGGATGCTGCCGGCGTGGCGGGCAAGCAGCCAGAGCAGGTCGAACTCGGCGGTCGTCAGATCGATCTGCCCGCCGGCGAGCATGGCGCTGCGCGTCTGCTGGCTGATGCTGAAGTTGCCGAAGGTGAGCGAATCCATTGCCGCGCCCCCTTCGCCTGCGTCGTCGGCAGGGCCGGCCCGGCGCAACAGCGCCTTGATACGGGCGAGCAGCACGCGCGGCGGTACCGGCTTGGTGATGTAGTCGTCGGCGCCGAGTTCGAGGCCGAGGATCTGGTCGATGTCCTCGTCGCGGGCGGTCAGCATCAGGATGATGCCTTCGTACTTGGGGCGGACGGCGCGGCAGACCGCGAAGCCGTCCTGGCCGGGCAGCATGATGTCGAGTACGACGAGGTCGGGGCGTGATTCGAGGATGCGCGCTTCGGCGGTGTCGCCGCGGCCCTCGATGTCGACCACGAAATCGTTCTTCTTCAGGTACTCGGCCGTCAGTTCGGCGAGGCGTTCGTCGTCTTCGACGAGGAGGATGCGTGGATTCATGGCGCAATCATAACGCCCGCCCGGCGTCGGGGCCAAATGAGGTTGTCCGGAACCGGCCGCCGGCCTATCGCCCGGGTGCCGGGGGGGCGGTCTTGCGGCGCCGCTCGAGGGGGACGGGGCGCTCGACGCGGAGGCGGATGATGAGACCTTCGGCGCCGTCGTTGCCGGCCAGTGACACGGCGATGCTCTCGCCGTCGCCGTCCTTGCAGCGATAGACGCTGGTGTCGCCGAGTGCTTCCGACGCGAGGATATCGGCCTGCCGGAGGTGGTCGGCGAGGGCTTCCCGCGTAACGCGCTGCCAGCCGAGGCCGCGCTTCATTCTGCAGGCTCCGCGGGCAGGCTGCGCCCGTTCTGCAGGAGCAGCGAGAACTCCTCGGCGGGGACCGGCCGGCTGAACAGGTAACCCTGGAAATCGTTGCAGCCATACTGTCGCAGCAGGGCGAGTTGGGCCTCGTTCTCGACGCCTTCCGCGGTGACCTGCAGGCCGAGACTGTGCGCCATCGCGATCACGGCGTGAGCGATGGCGGCATCGTCGGCCTCGCGGTCGATGTCGCGCACGAAGGAGCGGTCGATCTTGAGCACGTCGATCGGGAAACGTTTCAGGTAGGCGAGGCTGGAATAGCCGGTACCGAAATCGTCGAGCGCCAGCGTGACCCCGATCTGCTTCAGTTCGCGCAGCATCGCGATGGCATTCTCGACATCGTGCATGACCATGCTTTCGGTCAGTTCGAATTCGAGTGCTTCGGCAGCAATGCCGGTCTCCGCGAGCACGCGCTGCAGCAGCTCGGGCAGGTTCTCCTGGCGGAACTGGCGGGCAGAAATGTTGAGCGAGACCTTGAGTGGCGGCAGTCCGGCTGCCTGCCAGGCTGCGATCTGCTGGCAGGCGAGGCGCAGGACGCGTTCTCCGAGCGGGATGATGAGGCCGGTTTCCTCCGCGAGCGGGATGAACTCGGGCGGGTGGATCATGCCGATGCGCGGATGGTTCCAGCGCGCCAGCGCTTCCGCTCCGACGATGCGGCCGCTCGCCAGCGAGACGATCGGCTGGAAGAAGACAGTGATCTCGTCACGTTCGAGTGCGCGCCGCAGGTTGCCTTCCATGTCCAGCCGGTCGAGCGCCATGTGGCTCATTTCCGGCGCGTAGAAACGGAAGTTGTTGCGGCCGTGTTCCTTGACCCGGTACATCGCGACGTCGGCATTGCGCAGCAGGTTTTCGCCGTGATCGCCGTCGCGCGGGTACATGGCGATGCCGACCGAGGCCGTGACGAATACTTCCTTGCCTTCGATGCTGAGCGGCAGCGTGAGGTTGCGCATGATCTTGGCGGCGACGCTGGCCACGCTGTCGGCATCATCGATTCCGCCGAGCACGACGACGAACTCGTCGCCGCCCAGCCGCGCCACGGTGTCCGTGTCGCGGACGCAATGGGCGAGCCGTGTTGCGACGGCCTTCAGCAGGTTGTCGGCCGGAATGTGGCCGAAGCCGTCATTGATCAGCTTGAAGCGATCGAGGTCGAGCAGCATGACGCCGACCAGTCGCTCGCTGTGCTTCGCCTGCAGGATGGCCTGATCGATGCGGTCGTTGAGCAGGTTGCGGTTGACCAGTCCGGTGAGGGTGTCGTGAGTCGCGTGGTACTCGAGTTGCTGCTCGTAGGTGATGCGCTCGGTGACGTCGTTGATGATGCTGACGAAGTGCGTGGTGACATGGCCGCTCTCGTCGCGCACCGGTGCAATCGACAGCTCGTTCCAGAACAGCTCGCCGTCCTTGCGGTAGTTGCGCAGTACGGCGTAGCCCTCGCGGTGTTCGCGCAGGCAGGCGCGGATTTCGTTGAGGCCCTTCTGCGCCAGGTCGTCGCGCACGAGGAAGCGGCCGCTCTGGCCGATCACTTCCGCCGGGGTGTAGCCGGTGATGCGTTCGAAGGCCGGATTGACATAGACGATGGGGTGGTCGAGCTGGATCGACGAGGTGATCATGACGCCGTTCGAGCTCGATTCCAGCGCACGCGAAAGCTGTCGCAACTGCTCGTCACGCTGCCGTTTCTGGGCGCGTTCGCGCAGGGCCCGCGTGGCAAAACCGAGGCTGCGTCCGAGCGCTTCGAGGAGCTCGCGCTCTTCCGGCATGAATTCGCCGATGGCGTTCTTGCCGAGCGCAATGCGCAGTTCGCCATGGCAGCCTTCGGCACAGGCGAGGGGCACGTTCAGCAGCGGCGCGCGGAGATCCTCGATCTCCGACCAGAGCAGTTCCGGCTGGCCGGCGGCGACACGCACCACCAGCGGCGCGTCGCCGCCGTCGGCGGGATGCGGCAGCAGCCGGATCGCGGCGACGCCATACCCGCCGGCACCGACCAGCAGGCCACAGGCCTCGCTGATCAGGTGATGCGTATCGGGGGCCTCGGCGACAAGACGGGCAGAGAGGTTGGCCAGCGCAAGCAGGCGCACGCTGGCGGCTTCAGGGAGACTCAGAGGATGTCCTTTGGTGTTGGGCGTTACGACTTTTGTTATAAGCGAAGTTTATCAACTTGCGCCGCCTTGCGATGCTGCGCTGCAGCAGGCGTGGCGCGCGGTATTACCGTAGAATCGGCCACTTTTCTGAAACATTTAGGCCATTTTCGTGACGCGCATCCCTTTTTTGTGTCGCATTGAACGCGCTTTCCGCTTGTCACAGGAGTCGGCGTCGTGAAGCTGCGACTACCGACTTCGCCGCGCCAGGCTTTCCTGCTGCTGTTCATCGGCGCCGTCGGCCTCGTGGGTGCCGGCCTCGTCATTGGCGAATGGATGCGCCTCAACCCCTGCCCGTTGTGCATCTTCCAGCGGGTGCTCTACCTTGTCGTCGGCCTCTGGGCGCTGTGTGGCGTGCTGGTGCCGCAGGTACGCCGCTTCTGGGGCGTGCTGATCGCACTGACTTCTGCCGGCGGCATGGCCACCGCGATCTACCAGACCTGGATGCAGATGTATCCGGAAGCGGCTACGGCCTGCGGCTACGGCGAACCCAACCTGATCGAGCGGCTGGTCGACTGGCTGGGCATGCAGTGGCCGTTCATGTTCATGGCCACCGGTTTCTGCACAAGCAAGGAATCGATCCTCGGCCTGACCATGGCCAACTGGTCGATCGGCTGCTTCGCCGCTTTCCTGCTGCTGGGTCTGTGGATCGGGTTTGGACGGCGCTTCGAGAAACGCCGCTTCCGCTTCCGTTGAGCGTCAAAGGCCGCTGAGGTATTCCGCCAGCGCCCGCATTTCCTCGGGCGCCAGTTTCGCCGCGATTTCCTGCATCTGCGCGTTGTCGTTCGTCCGCCGCCGCTCCTCGAAGAGTGCGAGCTGCGTTTCGATGTAGAGCGCGTGCTGGCCCCCGATGCGCGGCAGCGTTGCCGATCCGGCGCCGCGTTCCCCGTGACATTCGAAGCAGGCCTTCAGTCCCTTGCCGGGAACGCCTTCACGATAGAGCTTCTCGCCGACCGCCCGCATTTCCGGATAGGCCGCGTTGCCCGGCGTCGGCGTCTGCCGGCTGAAGAAGGCCGCCAGCCCGCGCATGTCGGGTTCCTCTAGTTCGCGCACGACCTTGCGCATGTCGGAACTCTCGCGTTCTCCGCGCTTGAAGTTGAGTAACTGCTTGAGCAGGTATTCCGGATGCTGGCCGGCGAGCTTCGGATAGAGCGGGCTCGAGCTGGAGCCGGTGGCCCCATGGCACAGGGCGCAGCGGCCGCTGACCAACTCCTGGATGCGTGCGCTGTCGTCAGCCGCTGCTGGCAGCGAGAGGAGCAGCAGTGCGGCGAGCAGTGGTCGCATCGCGGAGGCTCAGCCCTTGCCGGTACTTCCGAAACCGCCTTCGCCGCGCTCGCTGGCGGAGAACTCATCGACGACATTGAACGCCACCTGCAGCACGGGCACGACGACGAGTTGTGCGAGGCGGTCGAGCGGGTTCAGCGTGAAGGTCTCGCGGCCGCGGTTCCAGGTCGACACCATGATCTCGCCCTGGTAGTCGGAATCGATCAGCCCGACTAGGTTGCCGAGCACGATGCCGTGCTTGTGGCCAAGCCCCGAGCGCGGCAGGATCATCGCGGCCAGTCCGGGATCGGCGAGGTGGATGGCGATGCCGGTCGGGATCAGCATGGTGTCGCCGGGGTGGATCTTCACCGGCGCCTCGATGCAGGCGCGCAGGTCGAGTCCGGCCGAGCCGGGCGTGGCGTAGTGGGGGGGCGTGTCGCGCAGGCGCGGGTCGAGGATGCGGACGTCGATTCGATGCATGGCGTTTTCCGTTCGTGTTCAGTTACAGATGGCGGGTGAAAAAGGCAGTCAGCAGGATGGCCGAGAGAATGGCGATGCCGATCGCGAACCGGCGGGCGAGTTCGAGTTTCTCGTCTTCTGCGGTCTGCCAGTCGGTGACCATGCGACTCAGGCGGCGCAGGGTTTCACGGCCGACGACGCGGCGCGTGCCGGCCCTGACGATTTCCTCGTCGGTCATCCGCGGCGGTCGAGCAGGCGGGCGATGTGGGCGACCAGCGCCCGCGCCAGATCGGT
>WBZP01001042.1_pt1 | contig 35437 bp, 32 predicted proteins | sample 5204301 | NCBI WGS metagenome assembly WBZP01 (sample SAMN12412401, study PRJNA552823) | activated sludge metagenome | isolation source: activated sludge from nitrification reactor of wastewater treatment plant... | place: USA: Pennsylvania | collected 2017 | reverse complement strand
CGCTCCACGGTCCGCCTTCACGACAGCGTTTCTCTTTGTTGCCATGTCCATCGGCTACACGCTCGGCGGATGGGTGGGGACGCTGTACGAACGGCTGTCGGCGGTGGTGTTTTGGGGCGTGTGCGTCGGGTTGGCTGGGGTGACGGTGGTGGGGATGAGCCGATTGGGACTGAACCGCCACGGAAAAATCACTGACGAAACGTAACGATAGTCGTTACGTTCACAATCTGGAATTTCACCATTCAGGAAGCGACCCCGACTCACTGCCTACCTGAGAATACGTCACCGACGTGGCGATGCGAATCGCCGTGGGTCAGGGACGTTCAGGTTGGACAGGGCTTCGTGAATAACCGGACTCTTCGCTTGGTGAACAGATGAACTTGAAACGAGTTGGGGTGTTCTTTGGTCTGCGGAAAGCTGGAGACGGTTTCAGATGCGAAGCAGTAGCGGTCCGTTGTGGGAAACACAGGTCGAGGCGCTGCATGCGTTCCTGCAAGAAATTGCAGCGACCATTGCTCATGCACCCCAGAGGGCTGCGGCGATTTCTGAGACGCAGGGTCCAGCACGACATATTGAGATGCGGCAGTCGTACTATGCTGGCCAGCTCATCTCCCCGGCGGGGTTGCGACTTGATGTCGTGACCCCGCCTTTCTGTTTTTGGTTATCTTAAGGCTGGACAGCCGGACCAATTTGGCTTCCCAAAATAAGTGGCAAGTTTTTTCGGCGGCTTGTCAGATTCGGCTGCCGACTGTGGCCTACTCGAATCATGAGCGAGCTACAAGTCGTCCCTAGAGCCTTCGAAGTTCTCAAGACCATTGCGTCGCAGACTGGCCTCACGGACCTGGTGGGCGGACCTGACGCTTTTGAGCAGGGTGTCCACGAATTGCAGCAAGGCTGTCTCCCGCTCATAGCGGAACTCCTTGGTGCTGAGAGCCGCAGCGTTGACCTGTCGGATGCGGTGTTCTTACCGGATTCCTATCCACACCTGACTCGGTTCCATGGCTCCATCCATGATGTGTGCGTTATGGAATGTCCCGCGCTACTCCTTCCCTGGGTAAAAAAGTTCCTTGGGCTGCGCTTACCCAATGAAGTCAAGGATGTTCGCCGGATAATCGCAGAGGTTGCCATACACGGTAGTAACCAGCCGCAACGTATCATGGCACAACTTCTTCTCTTTGAAGTTCTATGTATCAATCAGCGTGCTGAACTTCTGCGACAGGGAGTAAAGCTTGAGAAGCTCGGAGGCCGTCGTCAAGATATCGAGGTAATTGCTCAAGTAGAGCTGGAAGCGGCTATTAAACTTGAGCCGTATGGAGATACTCTACTGAAAGAAGAGGACCCACTGGAAAATATAATTATGGTGGCATTTCGACGTCTTGATTTTCACATCGATTTGCTCCGCGAGGAATTGCACAGCATCCGAGATGATATCGCTGCTGATAACATTGAAAAGCGTCATGAGTTGCTAGACTTTATGGAGAAACTCATGCCTGATGAAGCGCTCATTGTATATAATGACGCGGCCAAGATATTCGATGGGGAACAAGTAACTGCGGAGCAAATGCGCACAATGCACCCACTTCTGCTCGGCAATCAGAGTCGCGATGCGCTATACCAAAAGGTTCATCGACTACCAGAAAAGATACATCGTATTAAAAACGGTGAATTGACACTAAATAAGCAACCCTCTCTGTTACAACTCATCCTAGAATCAGACAAGGAGACTACTTAACATGTACAATATTCAGCTTAATTCCTGGCAAGATGTCGCGAATTTTCTATCACAACAAGCACAGGGAACACGAATTTGTGTAAATAAGGGTTTCTTGCCGCACCCGCAGGTGTTCCTCATGGCACCGGTCATCTACCCGCCGCAAGGCCAACTCGTGACTTATTACAAGATGCTGAGCCCTACAGTGGGTTTTCTGGTCCGGGACTTCGGTTCCTATTATGATGCTCAGGTGGACATTCGACCCTATGTCGAGCAGGTCAGTATCGTTCGTGCTTCCGACCCGCAGAGGATGATTGCCGGAGGAACGGCGCTCGGAGCCGCCCTTGGTTCCGCTCTGGGGCGCTCGGATAAATCGGTTGTAGCAGCGGCCCTATTCGGCGGTGCTATCGCTGCTCTTCTTGCTTCTGCCGCCAGCAACAAGTCCTGATGGAGGTTTCTCATGATTCCCGTGTTCAGTCCGAACATAGTGCAACGACGGCTCCTTAGAATTCCCGCGCCTCAAGCTGCCCAAGTGTTGCAGGGTATGGCCAACCAGGACGCGCAGACGTTGGCGGTTCAGCTCCAGGCAATAATGCTTTGGGCGCCTTCCCAGATGCAGCGCCTGCGCAAGCTTTGGCAGTGGTTACCAACTCATTATGAACGGGAGATGGACGGCGACAATTGGCAGTATACGGCCGATACGCTCCAGTTCGGCGGTGACTGTGAAGACTGGTCAGTAGCCCTCTGCTCCCATCTTCGGGCCGCGAGCATAGATGCCCGAATTGGTATCATGCCAGACCACGCGGCGGTATTTGTTCCTCTCAGCGTCGGAAGCAAGTATGTTATTAGCGAAGGCTTCCAAATCAGGCCGAACCCGGAACTGATTCCGGATACCTGGCGGACGATGACATACGAAGGGAGGATTTGGCTCCCGCTAGAATCTACTCTGAAGCCGGACGAGCGGGGCTTCCCGGGCGAAGGAACAGCGGATATTCGCGGGTGGGTTCGCAAGGGCCAGCTATGGATTGCTGCGGCGTGAGGCGGTGCAGCGACACCTCTTAAGAAATGTGCTGTGCCCATCCACCGGTTCCCGTTTGGTCTGATTAATCCTCTCTCCTTTCAGTTCTTTGGTTGACTTACTTTTTGAGCGCAGGAAAAACGAGCGGAATGGTTCAGGTGTCAGCACGAGAGGCTCGCAAGGCAACGGCAAAGTCAGAGGGCTTTACCGAAGTCGCGATGCGCCAGCGATGGGAAATGTCAGAAGCCGTCGCCATGACTTCGTCCAGGGTGCCCCGACTGCGGATGTTGGAGTCGATGATGTCCAGCGGTTGGGCGTCAGTGGTTCGTTGCTCCTCAGCTTGGATGCGAAAAGCAGCCAGCCAGTTTTCGATGAGCAGTGCGGCGCGTCGATAGCGCAGCGCCCACGGTCGCGATAGCTGCGGCGATTCCTGGTGGAGCGCAAGAAGGGTGTTTTCGAGCAGCCAGCCCCAGCGTCGCTGAAGCCCCGTCTCGACAAGCTGCGCGTGAAGCTTGGGCAAGTTGAGACGGTCGATGTTCTGGACCAGGACCGGCGCGGGTGCGGTCAACAGTCGGGACGACTCCGCTCCAATCAGCGTCTCGCGGACGACATCCGCGACTTCAGTCAGTTGCTCGCTCGGCAGCACGTCGGAGCGCTCTTGCAGATGAACCGCCCCCAGCCGAGCCAGCGCACGGGTCACGAAAACCAGACGCTGTCGCTCGCACATGCAGCTACATTGTTTCGAGAAGGAAGGAGCCGAGCCATGTGGGATAGCGAGCAGGATGATGAAACCGAGCACGTGCTGCCCGTCTTAGATATTCGACGCGAGAGCCGGGTCTGGTCGGATACCGAGTGCGGCGAGCGAATGCTGGCGCTTCGCGATATGCGCTTTGAACTGATAGACGGCAAGCTGTTTTGGAACGACTTCGAGCGGCAACTGGTCCTCGGGATGCTCCTCGAAAACCTAGGCATGGATGCAGCGATTCGACTCGGCGATGCTCAGCGTTGGCGCGAGGCCATCCTGAGCCTGGATGAGCAGAAGCTCGCCCAGACGGTAACCCCTTCATGAGCTGAGCTCGGCTGGTGCTAGAGATTCATGCACGGCTTCCGTTGTGGTTTCGATTATTGCGATTGTTTCGTTTGCTTCGATTACACTGGGCGGACAGTAGAGGTGTACGGACATGACCGCCCAAGGGAAAACCAGGACACTGCCGACCGCAGAAGAAGTGACGATTGCCCGCGAAAGCAGCCGCACCCTCGCAGCGGTGCTAGAGACGCGAGGCGATACCCAGCAAATCGAGCTGTCGAGTCCCGCCGGAGAAGTGAAGCAAGTTGTCGTCCCCGTCTCGGCGCTGAGGATGCTGGTCGAAATCCTGACTCAAATCGGCACCGGAAATGCCGTGAGCATCATTCCCATCCACGCCGAACTCACGACCCAGGAAGCGGCAGACCTGCTCAATGTCTCTCGTCCGTTTCTCATCAAGCTCCTCGAAGACAAGGAAATTCCGTACCACAAGATTGGTGCCCACCGTCGCATCCGCTACCAGGATGTCCTCGACTACAAAGAGCGCATTGATGCAGCGCGCCGAAAGACCCTCGACGAGCTGGCAGCGCAAGCCCAGGAACTCAAGCTGGGGTACGAATGAACTCGAACTTCACCGTCGTCTACGACGCCTGCGTGCTGTTTCCAGCGCCCTTGCGCGACCTGCTGATGCGGCTCGCCATGACGGATGTATTTCGCGCACGGTGGACGGACCGCATTCACGAGGAATGGATGCGCGCGGTGCTTGGGATTCGCCCCGATCTAAAGCGCGCAGACCTAGAACGGACCCGCACGCTGATGAACGACCATGTGCGTGACTGCCTCGTCACGGGCTACGAGCATCTGATCGAATCGATTGAGCTACCCGATCCCAACGATCGGCATGTCGTGGCAGCGGCACTGCGTAGCGGCGCGAGCTTGATTGTGACGTTCAACCTGAAGGACTTTCCGAAAGAACGTCTTCGCACGCACAACATCGAGGCTCACCACCCCGACGACTTCATCGTCGATCTATTCGATCTGACACCGGAGGAAGTGGTCCGGGCAGCGGCAGAACAGCGGCGCTCGCTTCGGAATCCCCCTAAGACCGTCGATGAGTTTACCGATCTGCTGCTAAAGCAAGGGCTCACCCAGACGGTGGACAAGCTTCGTGGGTTTCGCTGGATGCTGTGATGCGGCGGTGGCTTTCGTTGCCATACCGTTGCCATGACGCTGCACGTTAGGGTGGGATGAAACGGAACGAAGGGGAACGGCCTGGAACATCATCTCCGTCGAGAAACCGGGTCAAGGTCGCATCTCGCGTCGGTGGTGGTTCAGGCGGTTAGTACGGTTCGACTCCCTTCTCTCGCACTTGGGTTTCCGCTGTCGGTTTTTGGACGGCGGAGCAGCTTCACGGCAGCGAGCCCTTGCATTCGCTGCGCCTCCTGTCGCAAGTTCGTGCCGCTCGCATGACCTTTGCGACCCTGGAGGATCGGCCATGTCACGCTTTCGCCTTGCTTGTTCTGCTCTCTGTGCGTTGTTCGCTGCTTGTGGCCCTGGGGAGGACGCGCCGCCCAGCTTCGCTGTCGACCAGCCACGGTTCTTCCAGAGTCTCAACCTGCTGAGTGATGAAACCCGGGCCGCCTTTCCGGACTTCGAGAGGCGCTGGGACCACATCGCTGCCGACACCGTCAAGCGTCTCGAAGACGGCGAAATCGTCGAGGAAAAAGAGCAGAAAGCTGCCGCTCGCGCTCTGCTCTATGGTGCGTTTGCGCTGGTCGCCGGACAGCACGCGGTCGAAGACGGTTATCTGAAGCTTGATCAGCTAACCCGTCCCCAGCGCTACTCGAAGGGCGATGATGTCGACGAGCAAAAGGCACGCATGGTGAAGGCTGTCGACTGGCTCAAGCGGGCTGCCGATCTTGACCCCAGCGATGACAGAATCCCTGCGGTGCAGCGCTCGTGTGCGTTCAACCTACAGACCATCGACGGGACTTTTACTGCGGATGTGCTGCTAGGTCTCAACGGTGCCGCGAGCCAGAGCTGGTTTGACACCTTCACGGCGATGATGCTGCTGCGTGATCCAAACCTGCACCCAGGCTACGCGCCGCAGATCGAGCAGCTCATCGGGATCACCTGCGGCACCTCACGCTTTAACTGTGCCGGTGGTGGACCCGCACCCGAGACGCCGACCGGAGAGCGCTGGCTGACCAAGGAAGTGATGGGACCACTTCTGATGAGCGACCTTCTGGCCAAGCGTGGCGAGTCGCTGATTCAGCGGGCCGATCTCAATCCGGCGATGGCTGGGGCGCTGATTCCTGAAGCGGTTCTGCGACTCAAGACCGCCGAGGGTTTCTTGGCGGCGGCGACCAAAGCCGTGGCGGACCCGGCCCTGTCGCACTTTCCGGCGAAGCGGCGTTTGCCCGAGCGAACCGACCGGCTCAAGCTACTGCTGGCAGCGGTGGCGGGCCGTCAGAGCGGCCAGACTGGTCCCGAGCTGCCCGATCCCTCCTATTACAAAGGTCGCAGCTATCTGGATGCCTATCAGTGCGTTGCTTGTCACACGGCTGGACCGACGACTCAGTCGCTGCCGCGCTAGGGTGTGCGGGGGTCTGCCGATGACTACAAGGGGGGTCGATGAGTAGCGACGATGCGGTGGTGCTCGATGGCGGGCATGGCGAGGGCGGCGGGCAGATCCTTCGCACCGCGCTGTCGTTGTCGCTGCACACCGGGCGACCGTTTCGACTGAAGGCGATTCGTGCCAATCGGGACAAGCCGGGCTTGCGGCCTCAACACCTTTTGGCGGTCGTGGCGGCGCAGCGGCTCGGCGGAGCGTACGTCGAGGGGGCCGAGGTTGGTTCGAAAGAGCTGTGGTTTGAGCCCAAGCAGGCGGTGGTCAGTGGCTCCTACTTTTTCGACATCGGGACAGCGGGCAGCACGCTGCTGGTGTTCCAGACGCTGCTACCCTCTCTGCTTTCGGCTAGAGGCCCGTCTTCGCTCCAGCTCTGTGGCGGGACGCACAACGTCAAAGCGCCGCCGTTCGAGTTCATCGAGCGGGTGTTTTTGCCACGGCTGGCCCAGCTCGGGCATCGGGTGACGCTGACGCTCGTGAAGCCCGGCTTTTATCCGGTTGGAGGAGGCAAGCTGACCGCGACCATCGAACCGACCCAGTCGATCGCGCCGCTGGAGCTGCTCCATCGCGGTGAGGTCATGGCGATTCGTGCCGAGGTGCTGGTCAGTAAGTTGCCCATGCACATCGCGCAGCGAGAACAAACCACCCTTTGTGAGCGACTAGGAATCAGACCTGCGGCCTGCCCCATTCATCAACTGACCACCAGCGCTGGACCCGGTAACGCCGTCCTGGTGCAGATCGACAGCGAGTCCGGCGGCGAGTTGTTTTCGGCCATCGGTGAGCGTGGGGTGCCTGCTGAGCAAGTGGCTGCGTCCTGTGCCGATGAAGTACACGAGTTTCTTACCGCTGCGGTGCCGGTCGGCGAACACCTCGCGGATCAGCTCCTGCTGCCGCTCGCGCTGGGCAAGGGCGGTCGCTTCTTGACCACCCGGCCTTCGCTGCACACGCTCACCCAAGTCGATACGCTGCGTGCCTTTGTGCCGGTCGAGATATCGATCGAACAGCAGGCCGGGCTAGCGCACCTTGTCACTGTTCGAACCTAGCGCACCGACGTAGAGATTGCCGTCATGGTTCACGCGACATTGAGCAGTCCTGCGCTGAATCGTTGGCAATGTCAGAGGCATCAGATGTAATGGCGTTGTTGCGGCAAGCGGTTTGTCGCAACCGTGAAACGGTCCCCGAAAGTGGAGGAGGTTCCCTATGAAGACTGTACTGGCGATGGTTCTTGGTTCGTTGTTCCTGGCTGGTTCGGCAATGGCTTGTCCGGGCGAAGGTGCTGCCGACAAGGGCACCAAGTCGGCTGACAAGGGCACCAAGAGCGATTCCAAGAAAGACACCAAGACCACCACCTAACAAGGGTGGAACTGTGGGCGGTAGACGCTATCTGTTAGCGGCGCTGCCCACTCTTTCGTAACAGCCGAAGCGCCGTCTGGGTTTAAACCAGGCGGCGCTTTTTTTTGCGCTCAGCCCGCTGAGCCGGTGCCCTTGGTTCCCGACTGTCCACGCTCTTCTGATCCGTCGTCGTCCGAGTCATCGGTATCAGACGCTTGGGGCTGGCCACCTTCTATAATTTCGCGTGCGGCGGCCTCTGGATCTAGATCCTCGGTGGAGGTGTTGCGGCGTCCGTTAGACATAGGGGAACCGTACAACACTATTTCGTCCCTTGGAAGTGCCCGTCGAATTGAGGTTTTATGTGCAATCGACGCGGTTGGCTGGACGGTTTGGCTGAGCGTCCGCGTTCACTGGAAGCCTTTCGAGAGGAGCAACTATTCATGATTGTCGCGGTCACTGGAGCCTCGGGTTTCGTCGGCTCGAATCTCATTCGGGCGCTGTTGGCGCAGGGGCATACCGTGCGCGCACTCGCACACACGCTCGAGCCGCCGCCAGGTGATGTGGTGTCCCCAGCGGCACTGTCGTACCACCGAGGAGATGTGCTCGACCCGGGCTCGCTCAAGCGGGCGTTTGAAGGGGCAGAGGTCGTGTTTCACCTGGCGGCGCGCATCTCGATCACCCGGCACGACGAAGAGGCAGTCCTTCGTACCAACGTCGAAGGTCCGCGCAACATTGCCTCTGCCTGCCTTTCGACGGGCGTGCGACGGCTTGTTCACTTTAGCTCGGTCCATGCTTTTCATGTTCCGAGCGAGGATCAACCGATGGACGAGTCGACGCCGCTGGTTCCAGATGATCGCGGGGCGGTGCCAGCCTACGATCGCTCCAAAGCACTCGGCGAGCGTGAGGTCATGCGGGCGGTCGATCAGGGCTTGGATGCGGTGATCCTCAACCCGTCGGGCATCCTGGGGCCCGGCGATCATGGACCATCACGAATCGGACGGACGGTGCTCGACTTTGCCCGGGGTCGCTTTCCGCTGCTGGTGCCCGGGGTCTACAACTGGGTGGATGTTCGCGACGTGGTGGCCAGCGCCATGGCCGCCGCCGAGCGTGGCCAGCGCGGCGAGAAGTACATCGTGGCGGGTGAGATCGGTTCGATTCGACGCATCGCCGAGCTGGTGGCGCAAGCCGGTGGGAAGCGGGCACCGCGCTTTGATGCACCGCTGTGGCTGCTCGGCGGAGTGGCACCAGTGATGGAGACGGTGGCACACCTACGGCGGTCGTCGCCCCTGGTAACCCCGCAGGCGCTGGCGATCCTGCAAAGTCCGTGTGATTTCCGTTCGGACAAGGCCATCCGCGAGCTGGGTCACAAGCCGCGTGCCCTGGCGGACACCATCACCGACACCGTGAACTGGTTCCGTGACCACGGGCGACTGGCGTAGCGCTTACACCACGTCGACGGCGGCCATGCTGGGCATGCGATCGGTCGAGGTGCGCCCGGGGCCACGACGTGGGGTTTCGTCGATCAGCGGTAGCCCCATCGCCTCTGCGAGATCGGCTGCGACCGCACGCTGATTGCCAAATTCTCCACCAGAGGAGACACGCCGAAAGACGATGGGACCGAGTGGCTCGCGCTTGGGGTTCTGCCAGCACAAAAAGATGTACTGCTGACGAAACGGCGCAGCGAGTCCATCGGACACCAGCTCGGAGCGCAGCGACACACTGGCGAACTCATCGAAGCTGCCGCTCTGCTTCCGCTCGCGCAGACCCGACATCACCGTCATGTCATAGCTGCGGGTCTTCAGGTCACCGGTCATCTCGACGAACCGCGCATCGGTCAGCAGCGAGATCGGGATAAAAATGAGTGACACCAGCAGCGTCAGCCCAAGCCACACCACGCACAGGAGGATAAAGATTCTCTCCGATCGCACCGACAAGGCGAGCGTACACGCTGCGACCGCTGCCGAGGCCAAGCTGGCATCTCGGATGGTCCTTAGCGCGGGCTTCCGAACCCGTTGCGGGGAGCGGAGAACCACTGCATCGTCAGAGAGGCGACAATCCAGCCAATCTTGCATCTAGCGCACTCCCGTGCATGGCATCTAGCGCACTCCCCTGCTGGCCGGCGCTTCCTCCCATCATGCTCGACCCTGTAAGCCACGGCCTGTGGTTTCAGTCTACCGTAAGTTGCTCTCGAATAGAGCGTTACGAAAATGTCACACCTTCGGAGAGCAAAAGACCTACCTTCGCGCCCCCATTCGTGACCATAAACTTTGGCAGACACCGGCAGAGGTGCTCACTTGGCCAAGATCGTAATCATCGAGGACGAAGTCGATCTCCTGGAGATCATCGCGTGGAACCTTCGCAACGCTGGGCATGAGGTTCTGACTGCGACCCATGGGCTCGATGGTGTGTCGTTGTGCGAAGAGTCGCTACCCGATTTGGTGGTGCTCGACCGGATGCTGCCCGATATTCCGGGGACGCAGGTGCTGTTGCGCCTGAAAAACGGGGCGAAGACCGCCTCGATCAAGGTCTTGCTCTTGACGGCCTGCGGTGAAGAGAGCGATCGCATCGTCGGGTTCGAGCTAGGGGCTGATGACTACGTCGTCAAACCCTTCTCGGTGCGGGAGCTGCTCCTGCGAATCACCGCCATCCTGCGTCGGGGCAGTCCGGAGGATGCTGGTCCTTCACCCAGTCGGCCCGAGGGGACCGCAGCCAGTCGACCCGAGGCTCCAAGCTGCGAAGAGGACGAGGTGTTGGTTCTTGGTGCGCTGCGCATCGATCGCGGTGCCCACCGCGTGTTCTTGGGGTCCGAGGAAAAGAAGCTGACGGCACTGGAATTTCGGCTGCTGTGGACGCTGGCCAGTCAGCCCGGCAAGGTGCTTAGTCGCGCCCAGCTCCTCGATCGGGCCTGGCAAGACTGGAACACTGAGGGGGCGATCACCACCCGCACGGTGGATACGCACATCAAGCGGTTGCGGGAAAAGATCGGCGATACTGGCGATGTGATCGAGACCGTACGTGGCGTCGGCTATCGCTTCACCACCAGGCTGTCGCCCACTTCATTGCAGGTCGAGCCGTGAAGCTCGGAATTCGGGCCAAACTGTTTGTTCTCTCCTTGTCGCTGATCGCGCTGTCGCTGGCCATCTCCTACGGGTATCTGAGAAAGACGCTTGATGCCAACCTGACCACGCGCATCGAGCAGGACTTGGCCCAGAAGCTGCGTCTCATCGCCTATGCCGCCGAGCAAGCCCACCTGTCACCCGGTGATCCCAAGCACTGGCAAGAGACGGCGCGGGCGCTATCCCCGCTGTGCGTGGCCCGTGTGACCTTGCTGCGTGCCGATGGCAAGCCACTCGCCGACTCGGAGCTGGAGGATGATGGTCTGCTCGGCTTGCCGAACCACCTTGGGCGACCCGAGATTTTCGAGGCGCAACAGCATGGCTACGGCAAGAGCACCCGGCAGAGCGCAACGCTTAAGCGGCGGATGCTCTATGTCGCAATGCCGTTTCGACAGTCCGACGGCCAAAAAGGGGTCGCCCGACTGGCGATGCCGCTCACCGATGTCGATCGGACGATGGCGCAGCTCCACCTGGCCTTGCTGATCGCGGCGGTGCTTGGCCTTGCTGTGGCGGTGCTGATGTCGAGCGCGGCGGCTCACCTGGCGGTCCGTAGCCTACAGAAGCTCACCGATACCGCGCACCGCATGGCGCTTGGCGATCTGGGCACCAGGGCTCGACCGGAGGGACAAGACGAGCTGGCTGTGCTCGGGCGCGATATTGACTCGCTGGCGGACTCGCTGTCGCGGGCGCTCGCCGAGCTGCGGCGGATGGAGTCACTGCGACGGGACTTTGTCGCCAATGCCTCGCATGAGCTGCGCACCCCGCTGGCGACCCTGGTCTCTGCGGTGGAGACGCTGCGGAGCGGGGCGGCCAGTGATCCGGGTGCGGCCAAGACCTTCCTCGATATCATCTACCGCCAGGCCGATCGCATGAATGCCCTGGTGAACGATCTGCTCGACCTGTCACGACTCGAGGGTCAGGATCGTCGCCTGGCGCTGTATGCCGTCAACCTTGCCGACGTCGTCAAGCAGCAGGTGGCGCTGTTTTGGCCCCGTGCCGAGGAGCGCAAGCAGCGGCTGCAACTGTCACCATCCCCGGCCTCTTGCTTGGTGATGGCCGATCGGCTGCGCCTAGAACAAGTCCTGGCGAACCTGCTCGATAACGCCATCAAATACTGTCCCTCTGGGGCCGAGATCATCGTCGGCTGGACCGCCGAGCCGTTTTCTCGCACCGTCGAAGTCTCGGTGTCCGACACCGGCCCTGGCATCGAGGCGGTCCACTTGCCGCGCTTGTTCGAGCGCTTCTATCGGGTCGATACTGGCCGCTCCCGGGCACTCGGTGGGACAGGCCTTGGTCTGTCGATCGTCAAGCACGCCGTCGAATCCATGAACGGCCAAGTGGTGGTCGAAAGCACGCTCGGCCAAGGCACCACCTTCCGTTTCACCCTCAAACGCGCCGACGACAACTAGCGGACATGGACGGACGTGGCTTCGACGCCTACGATGGAGAGCGGCTCGTCTTTACCGACTCTTCTCATCCATCCGTAGGGGGAACTTACATGAGGTCTACGTCCGTTCTGTGCTCGGCGCTGGTTGCGCTGTGTGTTGCATCGGGTTGTAACAACGCGACGATTGGTGGCTCCGATGACGCCGGAACCACCGATGATATGCCGACTAGTTCTGCGCTCTTCGACGTCCAGCCTGGCAATCTACAGACAATCACCGTGACCGCCGGTCAGCAGACGCCCACGGTGACGTACTCGGCTACGCTCGATGGCCAACCGTGCTCCTCGGTGTGGAGCGTCGACCGGGGTGACATCGGCTTCATCTCTCCCGGTCCTTCCAGCACTTCGGCTTTTTCTCCGCGTGGTACCGCAGGTGGCCTGGTCACCGTCCGGGCGAGCTGTAGTGGCCTGTCGGTCACCCGCCAAATCCAGGTCAACCTCATCGGCACCCAAAACGGTGCCAACCCGGCGATTCCTGGTCAGGCGGCGCAGATCCCGAAGACCGTCGGCGATCTCACCTCGGGCGGTGGAGTCGGCGGCGTGGGTGGTGAAGGACTCGGCGGAGCGGTCACCGACCCCGCAACGGTGAGCGCCTTGCAGTCGCCGACCTCGACCGGGGCCGCGCAGAACTTCATGTTCCTGTATCCGTATAACGGTACCGTCTGGCCGCGAGGCATCTTGGCCCCACTTCTGATGTGGCGCTCGACGCTGAACGATGCCGACGCGATCAAGATCGAGCTATCGAACGTGAGCGGCTCGTTTACCTGGAGCGGCACCTTCGGTCGGCCCGCGATCCTGGCCACCACCAAGGGGCCGTTTATCCGCCACCCGATTCCGCAAGATGTCTGGGACATGGCGACGAGCAGTGCCGGTGGACGCACGCCCGATGGCAAGCCCGAGAAGCTGACCATCAAGCTGACGGTCGCCAAGGGCGGCGTAGGCTACGGCCCGATCGCCGAGACCTGGACGGTGGCCCCGGCCCGCCTCACCGGCACGATCTATTACCAGTCGTACGGAACGCTGCTCGCGAAGAACCACGGTGGCGCGGTCGGCGGCGACAAGATGTTTGGCGGCGCGATCCTGTCGATTCGGGTCGGCGACACCGGACCCAAGCTGCTCGCGGGGGCGAACGGAACCGATGCCCAGTGCCGGACCTGTCACTCGGTGGCTGCCAACGGCTCGCAGCTTGTTACCCAGCGCGGCGACAACTATGGGCTGAGCGCGGGCTACACCATCAAGCCGACGGGCGTGACCGAGCAGGCCCTGACCAACGGTGCAACCTTCCCGGCGATGTACCCAGATGGCTCGCTGGCGCTGTCCCCGACCGGACAGCTTCTCAACCTGCCGACCGCCAACATGTCGCAGGCCGTGACGGGCCTGGCGGCGATCACGTCGAACCTGGGCACCCCGGCGTTTGGTCCAAATGGCAGCCTGCTGGCGGTGAATCCAATGTCCAGCACGTCGATTGCCAACCCGACCCAGAAGCTGGTCGTGATGAACTTTTCGGCAGCGAACCGCACGGTGTCAAACCCGGTGGTGGTCGTTGATAACACCGGCCAACCGGCAGCCAAGCGACCGGGCTGGCCGGCCGTCTTCCCGGATAGCAACTCGGTGATCTTCCACCAGCAGCTTGCGGCGGGTCTGGACGGCAATAACGATGGCGCGCTGTACACCCGCAAGGGGGCGCAGGCCGAGATCGCGTGGACCGGCGTGGGCGATGCCAAGTCGGTGGTCGCGCTCAACCAGCTCAACGGCAAGGACGCCGCCGGAGCCTCGTATCTGCCCAAGCTGCTTGCGCCAAGTACGCTCGCTTGCTCGGCAGATGGTGCCCAGGTGGGCGCAGGCTCGGGCTACGACGTGGATCACAGCACCGATACGGTGACAAACTACGAGCCCACGGTAAACCCGGTCGCTTCGGGGGGCTATGCCTGGGTGGTCTTCACCAGCCGCCGCATGTATGGAAGCGTCGCCGCCATCCCGCCCTATTGCAGCGATCCGCGAGGCGTCGATCTGGTGCAAAACATCACCACCAAGAAGCTGTGGGTTGCGGCGGTCGACGTGAACGGCAAGATCGCCACCGATGCCAGCCACCCCGCCTTCTACCTGCCCGCGCAGGAGATCCTGGCCGGTAACTCGCGTGGCTTCTGGGTGCTCGACCCGTGCAAGTCGGACGGTGCCTCGTGCTTGTCCGGTGACCAGTGCTGCAACGGCTACTGTGAGCCGAGCGGCAGCTCCGGCAACCTGACCTGCTCGAGCACCCCGGCGAACCAGTGCGCCAACGTGCAGGACAAGTGCACCACTGCCGCCAACTGCTGCGACCCCACCAACCTCTGCATCAACGGCTTCTGCACCCAGCCCACGGTCGGCTAGCCCAAAAAACACCATCCCAAGCCAGGTCAGGGTGGTCCTGACCGCCTCCAAACTGGGTAACGAGGAGTTTGGGGGTGGTCTTGACCACCAGGCAACTGGGTAACGAGGAGTTTGGGGGTGGTCCTGACCGCCTCCAAACTGGGTAGCGAGGAGTTTGGGGGTGGTCTTGACCACCAGGCAACTGGGTAACGAGGAGTTTGGGGGTGGTCCTGACCGCCTCCAAACTGGGTAGCGAGGAGTTTGTGGGTGGTCCCGACCACCTGGCAACTGGGTAACGAGGTGTTAGCAGCCGGCGTAGCGGCTGGCTACTCGGCTTGGTTTGGGGACCACTTGGCGAGCTGGCCGAGGGCGGTTTCGACGTCTAGCTGGCTGACTTCGGTGAGCACGGCTTCGTGCATGCGGTCGAGCTGCTCTAGGTGCTGCGCCGAGCAGAGGATCTCGTAGACCTCTGCCGAGATGCTGCCAAAGCGGGACTTGAAGGCCTTGCCGATCGTCATGGCGTGACCGGATAGGCCTCCGGTCGCCAGGTCGTCAAAGAGGCTGCGGAACCGCGAATCGTCGAGCACTTCGTCACGGATGAAGAGCTGGTAGCCGTTTTCGACCTTGCGCACCTGAATTCCATCCGAAAAGCTGCGCCGCAGGACGCCATCGCTACGTCGGATCTGGATGTTCCAGCTCTGTCCGTCCTCGCTGGGGGCATCCGCCGGTACAAAGCTCACCTGATGACCCAGTGACATCGGCAGCTCGATCCGGGTCGGGTAGTGCGCCCGCTCGTTGGGATCGCGAACCTCGAAGCGCGAGGTCTTGGGCTTTTCTGCCCAGCCACGCTTGCGCACAGTGTTTTGGATTCGCAGCGCCAGCAGAACCGTTAGCTTTTCAATGGCCTCGTACAGATCGCGCATGAAATGGTCCCCTCATCATTTCGCCACAGGTCCACGCAGCACTCGAGGAACTGAGCCAGACTGCCCGATACTTTCGCACGGTTTGTGACCTGGAACCTAGCGCTTTGCGGGAGCGGGCGGCTGGTCGTCTGGGCGACGAAACAGAGCACCGAGTAGGGCGGCTGCCAGCCGATACAGGTCGAGCAGGACGCGTGGCACGGCCCAGGAGAAAAAGCCGATGATCGGGCTGTGGAAGACCGCGTTCCTTTCGTCAGCCACCCCCGCTTCGATCGAAGGTACGGCTTCCAGCAGCAGATGGGCCTTGGGACAGTTCAGGGACTGCTTGACACAGGCTTGCTGCACCGCCGTCTCGAACCCGCTCGACTGGAAGCCGGGGGGGGTAATGCCCAGCGGGGCGCGGCTGGGAAACTGCTTGCAGCCCATCGGGAAGCCGGGCGAGCAGGTGACCCAGGCGTGGATCGGGTCGCTTGGTTGCCAGTCGGGACCAACGAGCGGGGCCACATGGTAGGTGGACCGGGTGGTACCGCCGCTCTTGCTGCGTCCGATGGTGACATGGCGGTAAGCCAGGTCTTTGCGGATCCCCAGCCACTCGGGCAGCTTGAGGACTCGACCTGTGGACGATCCGGCGGCCTGCGACAGCGAGCGGATCTCTTGCGGTGTGGCCAAGGAGAGGTGGACGTATTCCCCGCCGGCCATGGAGGTCATCATGACCGGGATCGAGCTGACCAGGACCGCCCAGCCGTCTAGGTACTCCTCGTAACGGCCCAGGGCATAGGCGGACAGCGCGAGCCAGGCGAGGACCGCGCCGAACATCGCGAGAAACCACGGCAGCACCACGCCCAGGGCCAGCCCGACGGTCCACAGCGCAGCGAAGAACAGCAGGTTCAGGCCAAGGCGCTTGGCGAGTCGGACCAGGTGCAGCAGGAAGATTCCCCCGAATCTCACTTCCTGATTGTCCTACAGCGACAGGGCCAAAAAGAACGGCATTGCTTCGTTCATCAGATCGAGGCTCGGGTCGAGCTGTTTGCCGATGCCTTCGGTGACGGCGATCGCGATGTTGACCATGGTGAAGGTGGCGTTGACGCGGACGCGGTAGCGGCGAAGGATCTGGAGCATCTCGTAGACGACCTTGGCGACCTCGACCTCGCCGAGTCGTTTGCCGTGGAGCCGGTCGACGAAGCCCTGGATGGCCTGCTCGAAGCCGGCGCGGTCGCGGACGTAGGGGGAGGGGCTGTGGGTGACCATGATCTCGGCCATGGTGTGGCCATCGCCGCGTGCCCAGGCCGCGAAGTAGCGGGCAAAGGCGAGGCGGTGGGTGTCGTCCATCTCGGCGACCAGCCCCAGGTCCAGCAGGGCCACCTGGCCGTCTTGGGTGACGAGCAGGTTGCCGGGGTGGAGGTCGGCGTGGACGAAGCCGTCGGCAAAGATCATCTTGAGCATGATCCGAAAGCCCAGCTCTCCCAAGGCGCGGCGCTCGGGCTGGCTGCCACCAGTGTCGAGGATCTTTTTGCCCTCGATAAAGTCCATGGTGAGGACGCGGCGGCTGCATAGCGGGTCGAAGAGCTTGGGGACGATGACCTGCGGCTCGGCGGCGAAGTTGCGGGTGAAGCGGCGGTTGTTCTCGGCCTCGATGGTGAAGTCGAGCTGCATGGCGATGGCGCGCCCGAACTGCTCGACGCTTTCCAGGGGGGCCAGGGTGCGCAGCGAGGGGAGCAGCTCCAGCAGGCGGGCGTAGAACGACATCACCGACAGGTCGAAAGCGCACAGCTCCTCGATATCGGGACGACGAACCTTGACGGCGACGACCTGACCATCGGCCAGGCGGGCGCGGTGGACCTGGGCGACCGAAGCCGAGGCGATCGGGACCGGGGAAAACTCGCGAAACAGGGTGGAGACGGGCTGGCCGAAGTCCTCGTGGATGGTGCGCTCGACCTGGGAATACGGGAATGGACCGACGTCGTCTTGCAGGCGTGACAGGGCGACGATGACGTGAGGGGGGAGCAGATCAGGACGGGTCGACATGATCTGCCCGACCTTGATGAACGTGGCCCCGAGTCGGCGGAACAGGCTCAGCACGGACTCGGCGAACAGGGCTTGGCGGTCGGCTAGGCTTCGTCCGGTGATGCGCATCCCCAGATAGCTCACGCCGAAGCGCAGGGCGGTTTCGACGAGCAGCAAGCAGATGACAAGCGCCCGCGCAAACAGGCGGAGCTTCTGCTGGAGGGAGTTCATGCGCGAATTATACGGACTCTCGGGTCGTTTGGCGTTATCGCGGCGGGGTGGTGACCAGCATCATCTTTCGAGGGCCGGTGATCTCGGCGTTGTCTACTTCGAGCAGGACTTGGTCGGGCGGGTAGTTGGGGATCATGCGGGAGACTTGCAGCAGGGAGAGCAGGGCGACCGGGCCGGTGAGCAGGCTCTGGGCGGTGAGCCGCTCGGGGTCGATGAGGGAGATGCGGTTGTGATCCCCAACGGTCGCAAGGTTGTCGTTGGCGATCAGGCGTCCATCGCCAAGGACGTTGTAGTAACCGACGTTGTCGGCGAGTCGGGTGATGGCGGCAACGGCATCGGGCTCGCGGCGGTTGAAGCTGCGGAGCTGACCGAGCCGGCGGAGGGTGGCCGCGTTTTCCTTGTAATAGACGTGGTGGCAGTCGGGGGAAAAGCGGACATCACGGCCTCGCTCCATGAAGCGGCGGCCCTGGATGTAGCCGTCGCCGACCCCGCGACCGTAGCGCTCGGCGGGATCCAGCGAATACGCGAGTGCGCCGTCGTCACATAGGGCAAAGAGCTGCTGGCCCAGGAAGTTGGTGAGGACAACCGGGGGAGAAGTGCCGCTCGTGGCTGCTTGGCGGAGCTGATCGCCGACGTAATATAGGACGTTGGTTTGGGCGCTGCCGCTCCAGTCGGAAGGACGGCAGGGCTCGCGGTCGATGAGCTGGACCGGTCCCTCCCCAGGGATGAGCGGTACGCGGCGCAGACCGTCCCAGTCACAGGTCAGAATCGCCTTGGCATCGAGGTCGGTGCCGATGATGGCACCGTCAGCAGACAGCCGCACGCCAAGGTAGCGAGCGCGCTTCTGGCCGACATCATAGAGCAGCGGCAATCCGTCGGGATCCACGAATAGCTGACCGCTCTTGGTGGCGGCCCCCCAGTAGACGATGCCAAGGTTTATCGTCTCGCCGGTGTCCAGGTAGTAAGCGCGGGTGGTGATGTCGCCGCCGAGGATGAACAGCACGCGCTCGCTCGCATCGAAGCCGAACGGTCCTTGGTCCCACGCGGGATCGGCATCGAGCGGCCATGGCAGCAGGAGATGTGAGACGGTGCCATCGCTGTGGCGGCGCAGAAGGTCGATGCCTTGGTTGTCGCGGCGGTTGCCAAAGGCGACCAAAGTTCGCTCACCACAGAGCAGCTTCAGCTTGTCGGTGGGCTCGGTGAGCGCGGTATACGGTCCATCTTCGGGCTCGCCGGGTCGGTGCAGCGAGTAGCGTGGCAGGTTGAAGGCATCGCCAACGGCCAGTTGGGCGGTGCAGAAGCCCTTGGCGGGGGAGGGCGGAAAGGCGACGGCTCGCTCGGGAACCTCGGTCACGGCATAGGGTGGGTGCAGCGCCACCACCTGGATCTTGCCGATGATGAGGTCGTCCATCGGGTCCGGCTCGGGACTGACCAGCGCGGCGTAGGCGGAGTTTTCTTTGCCAACCAAGATGTGCGCAGCCCGCAGCCTGCCCTCGATGGGCAGCAGCTTGGCGGCCTGGGCTGGTCCGTTCAGCCGGGTCACGGCCAACGGCTCATCTCCGACGAGCTCAGAACAAGCGGACAGCATGCCAAGCGCCAGCAGCGCTCCGTAAGCTGCGAAATTCCCCACTGAATTTGCCCCCAGTAGAGTGTACGCAGCTTTTCGGGCAGCCTGAAAGGCTGCATCGTGACTACTATCGCTGGGCGATGAAACCGCGCTTCTATTTGGTCAAGAGCGAGCCGTTTAAGTACGCCTTCCCGACCCTGTGCGAGCAGGGCCGGACGATGTGGGACGGGGTGCGCAACTTCGAGGCCCGCAACAACCTGAGAGCGATGCAGGTCGGCGATCTGCTGCTGTTCTATCACTCGAACGAAGGCAAGGCGGTGGTTGGGGTGGCCAAGGTGGTGCGCGCCGCATATCCCGATCCGACCGCCCCTGAGGAAGACTGGTCGGTGGTCGATGTGGCACCGGTGTGTGCGTTGTCGGCACCGGTCTCGCTCCAGATGATTCGCGATGAACCCCGGCTGTCGGAAATGGCGCTGCTGCGGCGCAGTCGACTGTCGGTGGTTCCGGTGACGGCGGAGGAGTTTGCGGTGGTGCTGGAGCTGGGCAAGACCCAGCTACCGAAGCCACGCAAAAGCCGGACCGCCGCGTAAGGGAATGGGTTTGGCAGTTGACAGCGTGCGAACTGGCGCGCTGATGATGCCAGAGGAGATCAAGATGCAACCAGTCGCCAGCGGTGAGTCAGGGGGCGCTCCATCCGGGCTCAGTAGCACCGAGGCGAGCGAGCGGCTCCGGCGCTTTGGCAAAAACGAGCTGTCCAGCAAAGAGGGGCAGTCCTTTTGGCGAACGCTGCGCTCGGTGCTGACCGAGCCGATGCTGATCCTGCTGCTCGCCTGCGGGACGCTCTATCTCGTGCTGGGGGATCGCGGTGAGGCCGGGCTGCTGTTTACGTTTGTCCTGCTGGTGATCGCGATCACCCTGTGGCAAGAGCGTCGGACCGAGCGAGCCGTGGCGGCGCTGCGTAGCTTGCAGAGCCCTCGGGCGCTGGTCCGTCGAGACGGGCGGGAGCAGACCATCAACGCCAGCGAGGTGGTTCCGGGCGACCTGCTGTGCCTCAGCGAGGGCGTGCGAGTGGCTGCCGATGCGCTGCTACGACACGGGCAGAACGTGGTGTGTGACGAGTCGCTGCTGACTGGTGAGAGCGTGCCGGTGCGCAAGCAGCCGAACCCGGAGAAACCCGCCGAGGCCAGGCCGGGGGGCGACGACTTGCCGCAGCTTTTTATGGGCACGATGGTGGTTGGGGGCAGTGGTCTGGCCGAGGTGACTGCGACCGGACCCACCACGGAGGTCGGCAAGATTGGCAAAGCGCTGTCAGAGATCGTGCCACCCAAGACACCGCTCGATCTGGAGATGAAGCGCCTGGTGCGCGGGATGGCAACGATCGGGCTGGTGCTGTGCGTGCTGGTGGTGCTGCTGCGCGGCCTGGTTTATCACCAGTGGGTCCAGGGGCTTTTGTCCGGGCTCGCGATGGCGATGTCGGTGCTTCCGGAGGAGCTACCGATGATCCTGACGGTGTTTATGTCGCTCGGAGCGTGGCGGATTGCCCATCACAACGTGCTGCTGCGGCGACCGGGGGTGATCGAGGCCCTGGGGGCGGCGACGGTGCTGTGCTCGGACAAGACCGGGACGCTGACGCAGAACCGGATGACCGTCGAGCGGGTGGTCTGCGATGGCGTGGAACACCTGGTTGCGGCGCTGCGTGCACCGGTTTCGGCAGCGCTTCACAAGCTGCTCGAGGCGGCACGGCTGGCCAGTCAGGCCTCGCCCAGCGATCCGATGGAGCTTGCGCTGGTCCGGGTGCTGAACGATGTCGCGATTTCGGTAGATGGCGTGCTACCGAGCTTTCGTCGGGAGTATCCGCTGGCGCCGACGTTGCTGGCGGTGACTCGGGCGTACGTGGAATCGACCGGGGAGCATACGCTGTACTGCAAAGGGGCCCCCGAGGCGGTGATTGAGCTGTGTCGACTGCCAGACGACAAACGGCAAGCGCTGCTCGGCCAGGCAGAGTCGCTGGCGAACGCGGGGCTGCGGGTGTTGGCGGTGGGCATCGCTCGGGCGGGAGCGGTGCTGCCGGACTCACCGCAAGAGGTTCAGTTTGAGCTGTGCGGTTTGTTGAGCTTCCTCGATCCGCTCAGGCCGGAGGTGCCACAGGCCGTGGCTGAGTGCCACCGGGCCGGGGTGCGGGTGCTGATGATCACTGGAGACTATCCGGCCACCGCGCTGGCGATTGCGGCGCAGGCTGGCCTGGATGTCGCGGGCGGCGTCCTGTCGGGATCGGAGATGGCGCAGCTTTCCGATGAAGCGCTGCGGGCCCGAGTGGCCCAGGTGTCGGTGTTTGCGCGGATGGTTCCCCAGCAGAAGCTGCGGCTGGTGCAGGCGCTCAAAGACCTGGGCGGGATCGTGGCGATGACCGGGGACGGAGTGAACGACGCCCCGGCGCTGAAGGCGGCGCACATTGGGATCTCGATGGGCAAGCGCGGCACCGATGTAGCGCGTGAGGCATCGGCGTTGGTGTTGGCGGATGACAACTTCGCCAGCATCGTGGCGGCGATGCGGCTCGGGCGGCGGATCTTCGACAACCTGCGCAAGGCCGTGGCCTACACGTTTGCGGTCCATGTGCCGATCGCCGGGTTGTCGCTGCTCTCGCCACTGCTCGGCTGGCCGCTGCTGCTGCTGCCTTCACACATCGCGGTGCTGGAGATGATCATCGATCCTTCGTGCGGGCTGATTTTCGAGGGCACCGAGGCCGAGCCCCACATCATGGAGCGTCCGCCGCGTCCGCTCGGGCAGCCGATGGTGACGGGCTGGGTGCTGTTCTTGTCGCTCTTGCAAGGGGCGATGGTGCTCGGGGGCTGCGTCTTTGCGTATTACTTTGCGGCGCGGCTCGGGTATTCAGCGGAGCGGCTGCGGGCGATGGTGTTTTCGACGTTGGTGTTCGCCAACCTGGGATTGATCGTGGTCAGCCGATCTTGGAGTGAGACGGCGCTGCGGACGCTGTGGCACGGCGGGGTGGTGCTGTGGGCGCTCGTCCTGGGGACGCTCGGTTTCGGGGGGCTGGTGCTGCTGGTGCCACCGCTGCAGCGCCTGTTTTCGCTGGCACCGCTGTCGCTGGGTGATATTGGGGCCTGTCTCGCGATGGCGGCGACGAGCGTCGCCTGGTTCGAGGTGGTAAAGCTGGGGTTTGGAAAGGCGCTCCTGCGCATGACCCAGCGGAATCAGTGAGGGAAGACGGCCATGCTCGAGTCCATCCAGGAGTTTGTGGCCTTATTGCGCAAAAACGGAGTTCCGGCATCGACGGCGGAGCTGCTCGATGCGCTGCGGGCGCTGGCGGTTACTGGCCTTGATGATCCCCAGGTGGTGCGGGCGACGCTTCAGACCTGTCTTATCAAGCGGTCCGAAGATGAGAGTCGCTTTGAGGATCTGTTCGAGCTGTTCTTTCTTCGAGCTGGTTCGCTGCTGTCGGACTTTGCCGAATCCCCGCTGGTCGAGGCGCTACGCAAGGCGGGCCTTACCGATGAGCAGATAGAACACGTGATGGCGCAGCTTGCCACTGAGGCGGCGCGGCTCGATCCAACGGCACGAATGGGGCTCGGGCTGCGGCAAGTGGGACTCGACCTGCTGCTCCGGCTGTCGGGTCTGCGCATCGATGTGTCACGGATGCAGAGCCCGCTCCAGACCGGTTACTTCACGCAAGGGATGCTCGATCGGCTGCGTTTTCGCGAGGCAGACGCCGAGCTGCGGTCTTTGTTTGAACGCCTGACACCGCAGCTTGGGCCCGAGGTCACCAAGACGCTGCTTGCGCAAGCCGAACAGAACCTGTGGCAGCTACGCGGCGCGGTGCGGAGCGAGGTGCAGCGGGCGTTCGAACAGCAGAACCTGCGCTTTGCCGAAACCCAGCGCAGCAGCCTGCTCCAAAACAAACCGCTGGCGCAACTGTCGGTCACGGAGCTGGCCGCGCTGCGGCGGGAGGTGGCACGGCTTGCCGAAAAGCTGAAGACCCAGAAGCGCGAAAAGCCGCAGCGATTGCGTCACGGACGACTGGATATGCGGCGGACCATGCGGGCGGCGCTGTCGACGGGAGGGATTCCGTTCAAGCTTCGCTTCCGGACCCGCCATCCGCACAAGCCGCGTCTGGTCATCCTGTGTGATATCTCCGACTCGGTGCGGCAGGTTGCCCGCTTTATGCTTCAGTTTGCGTACACGCTACAGGAGCGATTTTCCAAGGTGCGATCGTTTGTGTTCGTGTCGGACCTGGGCGATGCCACTGAGCTGTTTGAGACGCACGAGCTAGAGCGGGCGGTCGAGAAGGCCTACTCGGGCGCGGTGGTGAGCGTCTCGGCCAACTCGAACTATGGTCGAGCGTTTCGGATGTTTGTCGAGCGACACTTGGATGCGGTGACGTCGCGGACGACTGTGATCATCCTGGGCGATGGGCGATCGAACTACTTTCCATCCGAAGCGTGGGCGGTCGCCCGGATCAAGGCACGGGCTCGGCATGTGCTGTGGTTAAACCCAGAGCAGCCGTCGTCGTGGATGTTCGGGGATAGCGCGATGAAGGACTATCTGCCACATCTGCACCGCGCTGAAGTGGTCAGCAACCTGGCCTCGCTGCGGCGAGTGATCGATGAATTGATGGTCTAAAACTATGTAAGCTCGTTTACTTCCGTGGTTTTTTGGCGGTATGATCGCGGTGGGGGACTACACGTCGCTGGAGCGCGTGGCCCCTCAGGCGCCACATGCCCCAATACCCAGGAACGCACGCCCCTCTTTCGTCGTCTTTGCAAACGGCCAAGCGGCGCATTCGAAGCGCTTTTCTGCTGTCAGGTTTGTCGCTGGCTTTGGTAAGCGGCGATGGCAGCGCCCAGGTCCGGATCGACAAACCGGCAGCCCCGGCAGCGATGGTGTCAGCGGCACCCATGGCGATGCAGCAAGCGGTGCCGCAGGCGGGGGCTTCCGCCTCGACGCCTGCAACGGCACCGGGGGTGGCGAGCGGAGCGGTTCAGCTTGCGCCAGTCAGCCCAGAGTGGACCGAGCAGCTCAACCACATCGTGTCGGACCCGCCGCCGCCGCATTTGGTTCGAGGGACGCACTACGTGATCTCGAATGAGGATCGCCACGACCTGTGGCTAAAGACGATCGAGAACAAGGGCGGCGCGTACATCGGGGTGGGCACCGATCAGAACTACGTGCTGGCGGGCTGGCAGCGGCCCGAGCTGATGGTGCTGTTCGACTTCGATCAGGTGGTGGTAAACCTGCACTACGTCTACCGGGTGTTCTTCATCCACGGCAACAATCCCGAAGAGTTTAAGTCGCTGTGGGAGCCGAAGAACGAAGCGATGGCGATGAAGCTGCTCGCCGATGCCTATCCGCATCCCAAGCAGCGGCAGTCAATCGTCGAAGCGTACAAGATGTCGCGAGGCTCCGTGCTTGCGCGCTTCCGCAAGGTTTCTGGGATCTACAAGCAGCACAACATCCGCTGGTTCCTTGAAGACCCAAGCCAGTATGACTACGTTGCGCAACTGTTTCGAACGGGCCGAGTGGTGATGGTCCGTGGAGACCTCACCGTTGGGGGAAGCCTGGGAAGCATCGCCTCTGCGCTAACGTCAATCGGCGTCAAGCTCAAGGTGCTGTACCTGTCCAATGCGGAGCGCTACTTCACCTACAGCGAGGGCTTCCGCAAGAGCATGCTCGCGCTTCCGTATGCCGATGACGGTGTCGTGATCCGGACACGGGCCCGTCCGAACGGCGTCTACATGTACGTAGTGCAAGAGTCGAAGAACTATGTCGATTGGGTGAAGAATCCGAAAGTAAACACGGTGTATCAGCTCACCCACGAGATGGAAGCCGATCCGAATCCGGGGCTGTTCTACATCCGCAAGACTACGGCGGCGGCCGTGCCGAGTGTTCCCCATCCTCCCTTTGCCCACCTAAAGAGCAGCGCACCCACGGCACACTAGAGTCGTTGTCGTGGTAGGTGGAGTCAGCGTAGCATCGGAGCGAATAAAGCGGTGGCTCACCCCATCGCAACTAGGGACAGGGTTTCGATCGGTCGGGCGTAAGTTGAGGAGTCAGCGATCCATGGTTTCCTTTTCTGGTCTTTCGCGGATTGGCATGATCGTGATGGGGTCTGCGCTGCTGGTCGTGCCAGTGGCGAGCGCCAGTTTTAAGAACCTGCAGGTGATGCCGAAGAATGTCTCCAAGGGGGCGCTCATCGCGCAGATGAATGCGCAGATCGTCGCACTGGGGAAAGACTGTACGCACTGTCATGATCCCAAAGACCCTTCGGCAGAGACCCCGATGAAGGAAAAGGCGCGGGAAATGATGCGGATGGTAAACGAGATCAACGCCAAGTATCCCGCGACCATGAACCGGATCACCTGCTGGACCTGTCACCGAGGCAAAAACGTCCCCGAAAAGCCACCGGGTCAGTAGAGGACACAGGGGGGCCCCATTCCATCGGAGGGCCCGACCCGGCACTGAAGTTATGGCAGGGGATTGACTTCGTAGTCGGCTGTCGAAAAGTGGCTGGTGCGGCGGCGGAACTGGAAGGTGAAGCCGGGCCACAGGGTGGTGTTTTTGCCGCTCTTGGTCTTGTACCAACTGGCGCAGCCGCTCGACCAAACGGTGTGACGGAGTCGCTCGTGAATGGTGCGGTTATAGCGACTCTGAACGTCTGCTTTCACTTCGACCGAGCAGAGCTGTTTTTGGTGCATTGTCTGTAGCGCGGACAAGATGTACGCGATCTGGGATTCGATCATATACACCATCGAGCTGTGACCGAGTCCGGTGTTGGGTCCAACGATCAGGAACGCGTTTGGGAATCCCGAGATCGTGGTTCCTAAGTAGGCCTCTGCTCCGTCCTTCCACGCGTCGCTCAGCAGGGCACCGCTTCGACCCGTGATCGGAAACGGAGAGACAATATCGGCCGCTTCAAACCCGGTGGCCAAGATGATCGCGTCCAGTTCGCGCTGCTGACCATCCATGGTTTGGATTCCGCTTGGATGTACGGTCGCGATGGGAGAAGTCACCAGCTCGACATTGTCGCGACAGAGTGCTGGATAGTAGTCGTTTGACAGAAGGATTCGCTTACAACCAAGCTGATAGTCTGGCGTCACCTTGGCACGCAGCGCTTCATTGGGAATGCTGCGCTTGATGTAAGACTTCACCAGTCGAGAGATCAGCGAAAGGAGCTTGGGCTCGACGAAGAAGCCAATTCCTGCGAGCTCGTGCCGGAGATAGCACATCAGCCGGGCCAGCTTTTGGAGCAGTGGATGATCGTGGTAGCGCTGCTGGGTCGTCGCACTGATGCGGTGATCTCTCTTAGGAATGATCCACGGTGGTGTCCGCTGATACAGATAGAGTGTGGCCACTTGCGGTGCGATCGCGGGAACGATCTGAATGGCGCTGGCACCAGTTCCGATGACGGCTACGCGTTTTCCTTCTAGCGAAAAGGAATGATCCCAGCGGGCAGAATGGAAGACCTTTCCAGCAAACGTAGACAGTCCCAAAATGTCAGGAAGCGCCGGTTTGCTGAGTCCTCCGCAAGCGGAGATAAGCGCACGGCAGCGGATGCTGTTTCCATCGCTGGTGTGAACCTCCCAAGTGCCACTGGCATCGTCGAAGTGAGCGGAGATGGCTGCGCAGCGAAAGCGAATGTGCGGACGAACTTGGTACTTGTCAGCGCAGTGAATCAGGTATCGAAGGATCTCTTTTTGGGGCGGATAGTAGCGTGACCAGCCAGGGTTTGGCTCAAAGGAAAAGGAATACAGGTGGGACTCGATATCGCAGGCCGCACCCGGATAGTGATTGTCTCGCCACGTACCGCCCACCTCGTCTCCCTGTTCGAGAATCGTGAAGTCATGGATTCCGGCCTGCTTGAGACGGATTCCCATTCCGAGTCCACCAAACCCGCTTCCCACGATCACGATGTGTTGGTTGTGCACGATGAGTCCTCCGCTACGTGAGCTGGGCGGTCAGCAGGTAGTCCGCAGCGAGCTGGTCCAGTGCAAGCTGGGTCGGATGAAAGTCGCGCCGCAGATACGCGAGGATGCCAGGAATGAACGCAGCGTGGACTCCTGACTTCTTGCGAATCGTGCGGATCTGGCCAAGGTTTTCGCGAAGCGTGCGAAGGGAGGTGGCCGGATCTTGCCAAAGCAGTAGCAGCGACGCCGCAATCCAGAAGCTTCCCAGACAGGCTGTTGCCATCATCAGTCCGGCCATCCGCAGCGCGTAGCTTGGACGAACTGTTTGTAGGACATCGAACGCCACTGCGCGGTGCTCGATCTCCTCGGCTGCGTGCCACAAAAGGAGTGCTCGCATCGTCGGATCGGAGTGATCCAGAATGCGATTGCGCAGTGCCTTTTCGGCAAGCAGCGCCGTGTAGTGTTCACAAGCCGCAGTGGTCGCGAGCCGCAGTCCGGGGGATGAAATTCTTTCGACCACACCATAGGCCAGCCGCTCATACAGAGACAGGAATTGCGCCACCGAGAATCCTTGCGAGCTCAGAACCTCGTTCCAGCGGTCGTGCTCTTTGGCGTGTCGACCTTCTTGGCCGAAGAATCCCTTCACCTGGGCACGCAGGTGCGGGTCATCGATCTGGTCCAGGTAGTGCTTCACCGAACGAACAAAGAAGCGCTCACCTGCCGGGAACAGCATGCTCACGCCGTTGACGAGGTGCGTGGCCAAGATGTTGTTACCGAACCAGTGGCGGGGAATCGGACCGGTGAGTGGCAGCTCTGGTGAGCGAGGTGTGGGAACCGACTTGTCGACGGGAAGCGCTGCTGCGGACATCGCTGTTGACTCCTGTTCAATAGCCAGTAAGCCAACGATAGCGCTTATTGAACGAAAGTCAATACGGTCCGATGTGGGGCGACTCGGTCAGATGGGCAGCACGCCGTGTTCGACGCTGGAGAGGACGCCAAGCAGCTCGCTGTGGAGTCGCGGATTGGCGCACAGGACTTCGCCGCGAGCCAGCTCGACGGGACGGCCCTGCCAGTCGCTGTGGATGGCTCCGGCTTCGCGGGCGATGAGCAGCCCCGCCGCAATGTCCCACGGCTTGAGCTTCATTTCCCAGTAGCCATCCAGGCTGCCGGCAGCGACGAGCGACAGGTCGAGTGCCGCCGAGCCAAGCCGCCGGATGCCTTGCGCGCGCCGCTTGAGGGTCAAAAACTGGGCGAAGTTGTTCTCGCGTGAGGTCTTGCGGTCATACGGAAAGCCGGTGACCAGCAGCGCCCGCTCGATCGAGTCGGTCTGACTGACTGAGATGGGCACCCCGTTGCGATGGGCCCCGTGACCGAGTGCCGCCGAAAAGGTCCAGCCAAGTGCGGGTGCGTGGACAACCCCAACGCGGACTTGGCCCTCCCACTCGCAGGCGATCGAGACGCTGAACAGCGGTAGCCCATGCGCGAAGTTGGTGGTGCCATCGAGCGGGTCAATGATCCAGCGTGGGGCGGCGTGATCTTCGCCGTGGGCACCGCTCTCCTCGGCGAGAATTCGGTGATCGGGGAAGCGACTCCGGATCGCAGCGCAGATGACTTCCTCGGCGGCACGGTCGAAGCGGGTGACCAGGTCGGTCGTGCTCGACTTGTTTTCGGAATCGTGACGGCGGAAAGCACCCTCGGAGAGGACGCGACCAGCCGCGTTGGCCATCGCTAGCGCGGCATCAAGACAAGACAGTTGGAAGCTTGGGCTCATGGGCAACTGGCCCAGCGCGGCTAGGGTTTGTTCGGACGGTGCCCCGGGTGAGGGCGGCGCGGGCGTTTTCGCCTCTTAGCGGATGAACATCGAGAAGAGAAGCCCAATCAGCAGGACCAGCAGCGCACCCACAGCAGCAGCCACGATTTCTTGGTTCCGTAGCAGCAGCGAGCGTAGGCCGGGCTCGGGCGCTTGCGGGACGTTCACCGGCTTACCGGCGCGTGGGCGCGAGGTCAGCGAGGTATGCGCCGTCGATACCTGCGCTGGTAGCACCAGCTTGGGCTCAGGCGCGGCGTCGAAAGGCTTGAGGCTCGGTGGCGGACTTTCCTTCGCGGGTTCTGCCCTGATGATCGGGTTGCTTTCCAGGAGCCGCTGCGGATCGGAGGGAGGGTTACTCGGTGGCTGACTGCTTGGACCAGCGAGAGCTCGGTTGAGCAAATCGAGGCTGGGAATCGACGCTGCGGTCGGCTTGTTGTGGATGCTCTCGCCGGTTGCTTGGTCGACCTTGCCACTTGGCTGGGCCTCGGGCGGAATCACCGGCACCACATTCGGCGTCGACAGCGGCAGTGCTTCGACGACCGCTTGGGTTGGCATCGCGGATAGTTCGTCGAGTGGCAGCTTGGCGCGAGTCGGCGCTTCGTGCAGCGATTGCACATTGGGCGCTGCGGTGACGGGTGGCGTCAGCAGGGACTCGGGCTCAACGGGTGGCGCTTTGGTCAGCGGTGGCGTGAGCAGTTCGCCGAGCATCGCCGGCAAGAGCGGCTTGGTGGGGGCGCTTAGCAGGGCTGGGTCGTGATCCTGTTCCTGCTGATGGGATCGGCGTAGGCTATCAATCGCCACTGAAGTCGGCACCGACGATAGCGTCTGTGGCGGCTCGACCGGTTTCAACGAAGGCGAGCGAGCGCTTGGCGGGGTCGGTGGCGGTGCCGATGGCACAATCGGAATCGCCAGCAGCGACGGCATACTCACCAGTAAGTCATCGACATTATCGACCTGGAGCGTTGATTCGGAGACACGACGCGGAGAGCTGGGTTTGGCCTCGGGCACGGCGGGTGGTGGTGAGGCTGGCTTGTCCATCGCGGGGGCCACCGGGTTTGCGCTGGCAGCCTCGATCGGAGCAATCGGCGGTGCAGTCTTCGGCGGCTCGGCAGGAGCCACGACGGGCGAAACCTCAAAGGGCAGAGCAGCGGGCGGCGGTGTCTTTGGCTCAAAGACCGCACCTGGCTTGCGCAGCCTAGAGAGCGCTTCGGCAACGTTGGCCTTGAGCACGGCTTTGACTTCGGCTTTGGGCTGCGTCGCCGCATCGAGAGACACCGGAGCTGCGGGAGTGGGTTCATCGTCCTTGGCCGTCGGCGCTGGTGGACTGACGAGCGCGGTCGAGTCGACTTTGAGATCGTGCGGCAGCTCGACGGGCAGCGGTGCAATGGGCGGTGCGGCGACCGGCAGTGGTGCGACAGCGGCTGACTCGACGGCCGGCGATATCGGTGCCGGCGATATCGGTGCCGGCGATATCGGTGCCGGCGATATCGGCTCTGGCGCGATCGGCGCTGGTACGACGGGAGGGGCTCCGACCGACTTCGCTGGCTCACCTACCATCGTCACAGCTTCGGCAGCAGTGGGCTGCTTGAGCGCTTGCGGAACTCCCGCTGGTTGGACCGTACGCTCTTCAATCGCGCTGCCGTCTGGTGACACCGTCAGCACTGGAAACGCACTCGACAGTTTCTGAAGGATCTGGGTGACCTTCTTTTTGGGCGCGGTGATCGCTTGCAGCGGCGCGAGCGGATCGAGGGGTTTGGCGGCCACCGATGGGCCCGAGGGAACTGCTGGTTGGTTCGACGGAGCCACTGGCGGGCTAGGCGGAGCCGGGGCCGCTGGCTTGGCTGGCTCGCTGGGTGGTGGACCCAGCACGGGGAATACTCCCGAGCGACGTTCGAGCAGACGGTGCATGCGCTGCTCGGTTTGGTTCGATTCGGGCGTCGACGATTCCGGCGACTCCGTCAGCACCTCCGGCAGCTTGAGCCCTTTGCTTCTGACGAGCGCTTCAAGCCCGAGCACCAGCGACGCCATATCGGGCAGGCGCTCTTTGGGGTCACGGGCGCAGGCGCACTGGGTTAGCTCGTCGAGTGGCTGGCACAGCTCTTGGGACAACCCCGACTGCGGATTCGGCTGCAAAGCCTTCGGTGGCTGGTGGAGGTTGTCGATGACAAAGTCCGCGACCTCATCGAAGAACGCCGGACGTCCGGTCAAGCACTCGTGAAGGATTGCACCGAGCACGAACACGTCGCCCCCGGGGTGAGGCCCCGTCTCACCGGACAGCATCTCCGGTGAGCGGTACATCAGCTTGTATAGGGGGAGCTGATCGTCGAGTCCTGCGGGTCGTCGCCGCAGGTGATGCAGGCTGTGCTCGACGATGACGACCTTGCCCGCGAACGTCGATTTGGCACCTGGGCGTACCAAAAAGATGTTTTCCGGTCGCAGGTCGCCGTGAACCGCGCCGGCCTTGTGCAAGGAATCGAGCGCCTTGGCGACATGGAGCACGATCGCGATCGCTCGCTCGGCCCGCAGTGGTCCCCGCCGAAGCCGCTGACGAAGGGTTTCACCGTCGAGTAGCTCGGTGGCAAAGCCGGGAATATCGAACTGGTCGACGATCATCTTCACCGGCATCAGTCCCTGCATTTGCAGCGGCTGAGCGGCCCGCAGATCCTTTTGGACCGACAGCATCATGCCTTGGGTGGGCTTTAGTTCGCGGCGCAGCATCAGGACCGCAAACTTGCCTTTGAGGCGCGAATTTTCGGCTTCATAGGTCACACCCAGCTCGCCTTCACCAAGGATGCGCAGGATGTGGAACTCGTTTTGGAGAACTTTTCCCAGACGGACTTCGGGTGCTACGGGGTTTCCGGCAACCCACGCGGGCATCGCCTGGACTGCTTTGGGGTCGGCGGGGCTCGTCACGACCCTAGGATATCAGCAGCAGGACGTTTCGATCCCAATAGTTGTGTAGGTGGTTTTGTCATTGCCTCGCGGTGTTTCGGCGGGCTAAAACGGCCCGAGATTTGTTCTCTCGTCGAGGAGGCCCGCCGTGTCCCATCGCGTTTGTGTGTGTGCCAAGAGTTTGCGGATCGGTTCTGCACTGCTTGGCCTGTTGGCTGCTGGGTCGGTGAAGCCAGCTTTCGCGGGTGGCTTCGAGATTCCCGCCAACGGTACCGAGGCGCTCGGGCGCGGTGGTGCCTTTACCGCCAAGGCCGATTCGCCGCTGGCGCTGGAATACAACGTCGCGGGGCTGGCGCAGCAGCGCGGAACCCATGCACTCATCGACAACAACCTGGTCTTTTCGAGCTATCGCTTTGCTCGGGAGGGCGGCGATGCCTTTGGCCCCTATCCAAGTGTGCAAGCGGATGCGACGCCCCCGTTTTATGCGCCTTGGTTTGGCATGGCGACGGACTTTGGCTATTTCAAGCGGCTGACGGTGGCGGTCGGCATCTATGGTCCGTCTTCGATCGGCAAGCGGACGTTTCCGATGTTTTTGACCGGAAGCGATGGCAAGCAGCGTCCAGGGCCGACTCGCTACGACATCGCCACGACCGATCTGTTGATCTTTTTCCCGACCCTGGCTGTTGGTTTCCGAGCGGCCAAGTTTCTCGATCTGGGCTTTTCGGTGCAGCAGGTGTCCGCGCAGATCAAGCTGGCCAGCGCCACCTATGCTCCGCAGAGCTTGCCGGTGTTTCCGTCGAGTGCGGCCTGCACCAAGCAAGCCGAGGTGGCGGGCTGTGACTCAGTGACGCGCATCACCGGCAAAAGCTACGACAACTACATGCTGCAGCTAGGCGCGCTGGCCCACATCGGGCAATCGGTCGACTTTGGACTGAACGTGCGCAGCGCTGTCAACATGGGCGTAAACCCGCTGCGAATTCGTGGCACCGTCGCTGCGACCGAGCCGCTCTACCTACAAGGCGCGGGCATCGGGGCCGAAAAAATGGACGGCGAGTTTACCGTCTGGCTGCCATGGGTATTCCGCGCTGGACTTCGCTATGGCCAAAAGCTTGCAGGAAAGCAGCTCTTCGACGTTGAGTTCAACGCGATCTATGAGGCCTGGAGCTGGCTTGAAGGCACCGACCACACCCTGACGCTGAAGAACCCGCCACCGCTCGTCAATCGAGGAGAGCCTCTGGCGATTACCCTACCGCATCACTACAAAGACACGATCGGGCTACGGCTTGGTGGGTCGCTGTTCATTCCGCTGACCACCGAGGCCGGCGTGACGATGCGAATGGGTGGTTTTTACGACAGCTCGGCCAGTGCGGACGAGGATCTCCGGCTCGACTTTGACACGCTCGCCAAGCTGGGCATTACCTCGGGCCTGGGCTTTTCGATGCGCGGAGTGGAGTTCAACGTCGCCTATGCCTATCAGCACTCGCTCCCACGCACCGTGACCAATGGAGAGCTACGCGTCATCGATGGCACCACCGGGCAGCCGGTGCGGATCGACAACCAAGTCGCTCCCGCGATCAACAACGGCACGTACAGCGGCTCGACCCACGTGGCATCGATCGGTCTCACCTTGCGCTTTGACGAGTGGCGTCACGCACGGGACACTTCCTCACAGAGCTTTTAGATAGCGCCCCACGGCATCGACCAGCTCGCTTTTGCGGCTGCGGAGACTTCCCACAAACGCTTGATGCACCACGCCGCGCTCATCGACGAGCAGAGTCAGCGGCTGGGCGAAGTTTTGCAAGCTTGCGCGCAGGCTGTCATCGATGACTTGGTAGAGCGCGCCGTTTGGAAACCAGCCACGGTGTTGCTTGATGAAGTCGAGCAGCTTGATCTGATCCCGCGTCTCGCTGGCCATCACGACTTTGATACGTGGGTCTTGACTTTGCGCTGTGAAGAACCCTTGCAGCGTCGGAAGTTCGTCGAGGCAGGGCTTGCACTCGACGGCCCACAGGTGCAGCAGCAGCAGTCGCGACTGGGGCGGCTCGGCGGTGACAAAGGCATTTCCGCGCAGCACGCGCAGCATCGACAGATCGATGCGACGGTGGAGCAGCAGTCCCTCTTGTCTCCGCAGCAGTAGCTCCTCGGGCGGGGGAGACGGCGGCGGGGTTTCGGCCAGCGCGGGATTTGCCAAAAGCAGCAGCGCAAGCAGGTTGGCAGCGGTGCGCATCGCGGCTCCTTTCCCTGGCAGCTTAGAGCGGACGCAGTGCCGGGGGTAGTTGACAGTCTTCGCAGCCCGATTGTTCGGTCTGTTCCGAGGGCGTCGCGCAGTCGATCCGGAACACCCACACGCTTTGCGACAGATCACTGCCCACCGGCGGATTGTCATCGGGATTTAAGTACTCCCGCTTCTTGAGCGAAAACGAATAAACCCAGTGCAGAACTTGCTCGCGTTTGAGCTTCTGGCCACCCGGGAAGGTCAGGTCGAGGATCTTTTCGATGATCTGGAGCCCTCGTCGCTCAGCGCGGGCCACCTGCGGATCTTGCGTCGACAGCTTGCTTGTTCCCGGCAGACCGAGCGGCGCGGGCGGCAGGTTCGACACCACCAGGAACTTGGTGGTTTCCAGCCACGGCGGTTGCGGCTGTAGGGTGCGCTTGAGGCGCTGCAAGTAGACGCCCTCCAGTCCGTCGATGAGCGTGTCCTTGGGCGTAAAGTACAGCACCGAGTGCGACTGGCCCGACATCATCGCGACGAACTTGCCCAGGTGGGTCGGATCAGCATCCCCAACCAGCGTCGCGATTTTTTGATCGAGGCAGACATCTTCGCGCTTGCAGACCTGGGCCACGTCATCGATGAGCTGCCTCACCGGGGGACGACAAAGCGCCAGCGCCAGACCCTTCTGAAGCTGCCTTTGACCACAGACCTGACAGCGCTGCATACGCTCGACTTGGCCGCGAAGGTCGGCAATCTCCTCCGCATAACAGCTTGTGGATAACACCATGGCTGCCATGAGCAGCCCCCGCCACCGTCGCCCGCTCATGGGGTGCTCTTCCCCTTTGCCTTTCCGCTGATCGTCACAACTTTGGGAATTACTATGCCGCTTATCCGGAACTTTAGGCAATCGCGAAAGTCGGAGCTGGTGAGAAACTCATCGCTCGTGCCGCGTGGTACAGGGTACCGCCGATGTTCTCGAGAACCACCCGATAGGGCAGGGATGGGCGACGGACCTGCCGTAGACAGGTACGCAGCCCACTGTCCTGCGCCGCCGCTAGTTTGCCGTCTTGGCCAGCAATCTCGACCTGGGTCGTTACCGTTGGTGTGGGATCGCCGACCGGCTCGCCAAACGGTGGCGCTGCATCGTCGGCACCGGCGTCGCGTCGAGAGAGCGGCGGTTTAGGCTGCGGACGGTTTGACCCATTTGCGATGACGCTGGTTCCTTTGGTGGGTGAAGCGGTTCGGTTCGGTGGTGTACT
>WBZP01001041.1_pt1 | contig 35481 bp, 21 predicted proteins | sample 5204301 | NCBI WGS metagenome assembly WBZP01 (sample SAMN12412401, study PRJNA552823) | activated sludge metagenome | isolation source: activated sludge from nitrification reactor of wastewater treatment plant... | place: USA: Pennsylvania | collected 2017 | reverse complement strand
ATGATATTGCTCCATTGGTTGCGGTAATGGACGCCAAGCCGGTAATCTGCATCCGGGATAAATCCCGTATTGGCCGGGTTGGTTGATAATGGTGAATTAAAGAACTGGGAGAAATGGAGGTCCTGTGCATACAGCCGCACTGCTGAAAAACAGCAAATCAACATGATCCATATGGCCTTGTTCCTGTTCATTTATCGTATAAGTGTTATATCTCCTGTTCGCCTCAATTTTTTGCCATCGGTAAATTCAACATCTAACGTATAGGCATAAACGTCCATTGGCTGCAGCTTACCCTTATAGGTTCCGTCCCAGCCAGCTTTCCTGTTGTTCGACTGGAATATGAGCTGGCCCCAGCGGTTATAAATCCTCCAATCCATCTTACCGATACCGAAACCCTTCACCGATATGAAACCGTTTTCACCGAAGCGGCCCGGTGTAAAGGCATTGGGAACATCAAGCAACGGGATTATTATCACATCCACTGCCAGGCGGAAGGTATCCGGGCAATCGAGGTCATTATATGCTATCAGCTCTGCCGTAAACCTGCCCGTACTGTTATACTGGTGTACAGGGTTCCTTTCCGTAGAACTTTCACCATCGCCGAAATTCCAAAGGAAACGGGTGGCATCCGGGGAACTCAGGTTTGTAAACCTCACCGGCGTATTCTCACGGGGAGGGTTAGGCGCCCATGTAAATGATGCAGTGGGTTTAGGTACTACGGTTATCGTAAAAAAGGCGGAAGTGTCTGCCTTGTTACACGTATTGGTATCCAGCGCAATAAGCCTTACATTATACGTACCGGGTAAATTATATACATGGATAGGATTTACCTGTGTTGAAGTAGTGTTATCACCGAAATCCCAGATAAAGTCGGTACCCGCCAGTGACGTGTTTTCAAAAACGGCGGAATAAGGGGCGCAACCCGCCCGCTGGGTATTGAATGAGGCTTTCACCAGTGGGCTGATCCTGATCGTTTTTTCAACTGAATCAGGGGAATTGCAGAAAGTAGTATCCCGTACAAATAACTTTACGGTATATACCCCTGGTTGTGCATACGTGTGTACCCGTGGCGGACTGAAAGCTGCCGTATCGCGGGGCGTACCATCACCATAATCCCAGTAGAAACTCTTTGGCCCGAAATTGCCGGCAACTGCCGTGGAGGTATTGCTGTACTGCATGGTTAAACTTTCACAGGGCTGTAATTTCTGCGCCAGGAAATCGGGTTTCACTACATTATTGCCTGCTTTAACCACTTTATAAGCGGTATCGCGGATATTGCAGGTACTGCTGTCTTCTGCTATCAGCATCACCGTATACACACCTACCGCATTGTATGTATGAGAAACATCAAATGATGTGGTTGTTACAATGGGTGAGTTGTCGCCGAAATTCCAATAGAACCGCTTACCTTTTTGCAGGGTATCCCGGAAATCTACTTTTAATGGTACACAACCGCTGGTATCATTGATGATAGCATTTATGGAAATCTGGAACCCGGCTCCCACGCCCGCAAAATTCATTTCAATTTTTACCGCTGCCTCATTACAGTTGCTGCTGCTATTAGTAGGTGACCAGGAGCCGGGTGTGGTGGGGAATGTAGTGCCTCCGCCGCAGTTGGCGCACATGGCCTGGTATATGACGCCATTTTCATCAAACCGGCTTGTACCCCCATCTACATGGTCTCCTACCCCGTTAAACTGGCCAAAGTGCGAACCAAAAAGCTGGCTCTGTGCATCCTTTTCCAAAACAAAAAAGTAGAAGTCGGCTCCATCAGGTGCAGGTATGCCTGTTAAAGGGTTCACTTCCGGAAGTCCATTGGTGTTTCCGGTAGAATAACCCTGCTGAACATTGATACCACCTCCCCAGCCAGAAACATATACGTTTTCGCAACGGTCTACCAGGAATGCTATGGGAGAAATGTTGGGCACGCCTGATACTGTTCCGAAAATGGTTGAGTATATATAAGATGAAAAATCGGGTTGCAACTTGCTGATAAACTGCTTGCTGCCTGCATTGCTGAAAGCTGCATTCACTACCGGCCAGTTGCCGGTTGTTGTTCCCATCACATAGGGAAAACCAAGCTTATCGAATTTAAGGCCATACAGCATATCTATACCACTTGTTCCCAGGTAGGTTGTTCGTATGATGGCTGAACCATCACTTTGAATTTCTGTAACGAAACCATCGGCTACGCCTCCCTGGTAGGATGTACCAATCGTTCCCGTTTTATTACCGGGCAGGTTATTGCTGGTAGTTGCCCCGGCAACATAAATGGTATTGGAAACCGGGTTAACACTGGTAACAAAACAGGCATCATCTCCCGAACCGCCAAAATACGTGCTGAATAAAAGGGTTGACAGGTTCGGATTGAATTTTAATATCACTCCATCCTGCCTGCCACCTGCATTGGCAGGTTGTATGGTTGTTCCCGGCCCAACTGGAAAATCCGGCGATTGTGAACAGGAAGCAAGAATAACATTATTTGAACCGTCCAGTATCACTTCACTCCTGGCATCATCACCATAGTTCCTCCTGATACCGTCTGTACCTATCGGATTATTGTATTTGGGCCGGATGTTCACCCCATCATCACCGGTACCGCCAATCTTAACCGAACCCAGCAAGGCATTTCCGGCTGCATTGAATTTCGTGATCACAATATCAAAACGGCCACCCGAACCCAATGCCGGTGTTGTAAGCGGATAATTGGAAGAAAATGACCTTCCGGCTACCACCAGGTTACCCTGTGCATCCGCAATCATACTATGCGGTTGTTCATTACCGCTACCACCGAGATAAGTTGCATAGAGTCGGTTACTCCCGTTTGCCGAAAACTTGAAAATGGCAATGTCATAACCACCAAATTCATCTTCCGGCGTACCGCCGTTATACACCGTACTGAATGCGCCCGGGGATACAGGATACCCGGCACCAAAAGCGATCCCACCGGCAAAAAACGAACCATCAGGCCCCGGCGTGGCCGTGTACCCCCAATTATCTGCAGTACTTCCGGTGAATGTGGAAAATATGATTGAAGGGTCTATTATGAGTGTTTCCTTAAGGTTGTATTGCTTAACCTGGAATGTAACTACATTGTGCTTTACGGCATACTTACAATCAACCTCTTCCCTTTCCGTATTGCCAGTCTGGTAGCTGTAAGGATATAATTCTGTCACGGTGCCAACAGAAGTTACGATATTCAATTCCCTGTTTTTAACGTACAGGTCAACGGGCCCGTCATACTGCAAGGCTATGGATGCGACGTTTCCGCCGGGACGGACGATAAAATCATATTTAAGCTTGCCGGCGCTGCTGTAATAGCGTATATCAATATTCGGGTATACGTTCCTGTAAGTAACTGCCTGGAATACACGGCAACCGCCAGCCCAGGCAGCAGGATCATTTCCAAGAAAATAATTATTGTATGTGGGAAGCGGCTTATCGGGAACGGATAATGCATGTTTGTCAGCTCCCAGGAAATTAACCTTATAGGCAAACGAGTTAAAAACAATCGGTTTCGAAAGGTTTTCCTTATCCGCCTTATGGCCGTGTGCTATTTCAGAAAGGGCCTGAACGTCTTCCGGGTCGTGCAATAATACGGTGAACCCGTTTTTCTCTATGAAAAATGAACCGGTGTTGAAATCACCCCGGAAATCTACCCTGCTGTTCCATTGTCCTTTGTTCTCAACAAATTCCATTTGGGCCAGTACATGGATGCTTAAGAAAAGAGCCATCAAAAACATCCATACATATATCGGTATTTTTCCAAATCTGTTCAACCTGAAATTTTATACAATTTACTCATTATTAACGAAAATATTACCGGTTTGTTCACTTATCCGAAGCTTTAAACATGCTTTAACTTTTTATGAGATCCTGCTCCAGGCGGTCTTCCCTTTTTGCAGCAGCAGGTAATTTTTTAAAGCGCTGTTTTCTTCTGATAACAGTTCAGGGTCTGTTTCTATGATCTGTTCAACTGACAATTTTGCTGCTTCAAGCATGGCTTTATCCTGTACGATATCTGCCAGCTTAAAATGCAATATGCCGCTTTGCCTGGTTCCTTCCATTTCACCGGGGCCCCTGAGTTCCAGGTCTTTTTCTGCAACGAGGAACCCATCGTTCGTCCGTACCATGATGCTGATCCTTTCCCTTGCATCTGCCGATAATTTCCGCCCGGTAAGTAAAATACAGTAACTCTGTTCTGCACCCCTGCCTACTCTTCCGCGTAACTGGTGTAACTGCGATAAGCCAAATTTCTCAGCACTTTCAATCACCATCACGGAGGCATTGGGTACATTTACGCCTACTTCAATTACAGTGGTACTTACCATTATATGGGTATCTCCCTGAACAAAACGCTGCATATTGGTCTCTTTTTGCAGGGCATCCTGTTTCCCATGCACCATACTTATCCAATAAGCAGGTTCCGGAAAGAATGATTTCACTTCCTCGTACCCTTTCATGAGATTTTCATAATCCAGTTTACTGCTTTCTTCAATCAGCGGGTATATGATATATGCCTGCCTGCCCAGGGCAAGCTGCTGTTTTATAAAATCCATCACCTGTGGCCTGGCTTGCTCGTACCTGTGCACCGTATTCACCGGTTTCCTGCCGGGCGGCAATTCATCTATGATGCTATAATCAAGGTCGCCATATGCTGTTAATGCCAGCGTTCGCGGAATGGGAGTTGCCGTCATCACTAGTATATGCGGGGGGATGGTGTTTTTTGCCCAAAGTTTCGCCCGCTGGGCCACGCCGAATTTATGCTGTTCATCCACTACGGCAAATCCAAGGTTGCGGAATTGTACGTGGTCTTCTATAACTGCATGTGTACCGATTAATATTGTTAATGACCCATCAGCACATGACCTGAGTATTTCTTTCCTTTCTTTTGTTTTTGTGGAGCCGGTCAATAACATAACGGTAACGGGTAGCTGTTTAACCAGGTCGCATATACCGGCATAATGCTGCTGGGCCAGTATTTCGGTTGGCGCCATCAATAAGCTTTGGAATGGTTCGCCGGTTTCCGGGTTCCGGTTATCAGCCGAGATAAGCATGCTCAGCAAGGCTACGATCGTTTTACCGCTGCCCACATCACCCTGCAAAAGCCTGTTCATCTGGTGGCCGCCGGCTGTATCCTTACGTATCTCTTTCAACACTCTTTTCTGGGCTTCTGTAAGCGGGAATGGCAGGTGTTTCTCATAAAACTCATTGAACAGCGTGCCCACCGTTGAAAATATATGCCCTTTACTGAACCGATGCCTTTTACGCTTGACAAACTGCACATTCCACTGAGCTATGAAAAATTCTTCAAATTTCAGGCGCCGCAGGGCCTGCTCGTATTGTTGTATGGAAGCGGGAAAGTGTATTTGCCTGGTTGCTTCAAACCGGCTGATGAGCTTATACCTGCTTATAATTGTTTCCGGCAGGTTTTCCGGCAGCTCTTTTACCGTAAGCCGGTTTAGTAAATCTAATGTGAATTTTCCGATTGCCCGGCCATTCAGGCCCCTGGTTTTTAATTTTTCGGTGGACGAATATATCGGTTCAAGGTAGCTTTTCCCGCCGGCTTTTTCCGGGCTGTATGGCTCAATTTCGGGATGAGCCATCTGGGGTTTGCCATTAAAGAAACCCGTTTTACCAAAAACAAGGTACTTATTTCCACCCAATTGATACCCTGGAACCAAACTAGTTCCAGCATCCCTGTTTCATCCATGATCTGCACCAGCAGCCTCCTGTTCTGTTTTTCCCCCAGGATGTTTTTGGCGGTAATGGTGCCGGCAACCTGGGCATATTCAGTTGTAAGGCCAATGCTGCTAATCTTATCTACCCTTGTTTTATCAATATGCCTGAACGGATAATATTCCAGCAGGTCTTTGAAATTAAAAATGCCAAGTTCTTTCCGAAGTAGGTCGCCCTTTGCTGCGGTAATACCGGTTAGATATTCAACCGGGCTGTTTAAGATATGTGAAGAAGTACTGGTTGCCACCTGAATGCCTGCAGGTGTAGTTTATTTGCCATCACAACGGATGCAAAAACCTGCCGGGTAACGGTAAAAATAAATAATTATCGCTGTTGTTCACCTAACTTGGATTTCTGATGATGAAAGCAGCATCATTTCACGTAAAAGATATATATGGTTAAACAATTATTCTCGCATCCATTCATCTATTAAAATAGAATACACGCAGAGATCATGAAAATTGCCGTTTACCAGTTCAGCCTTTCTTAATATCCCTTCATGGGTAAAATGTAGTTTTTCAGGGATTGCCCGGCTTTTCAGATTAGCTGAAGCGGCCCTTATTTCAATCCTTTCAAGGCCAAGTACATTGAATGCATATGTTATCAGCATGCTGCAACACCTGGTAACAATTCCTTTACCCGAAGCATCCATGGTTATCCAGTAGCCCAATGAAGCATTTCTATGTTGCAGGTTTATATCATGAAGGCCGATCCTGCCAACAATGTTTCCATCCAGTAAAATCACATAATTCAGCTCCTGCTCCTGCAGGTTAAGCTGTTCACACCTTGTTATATAATTGCTGAAATCATCAACCGTTTGCATGTGTTTCACCCATGGCAGAAAAGCGGAAAGGTGGTCACGGTTATGGTTAACTGCTTTCAGTAAGCCCTGAGCATGTTTACCGGAAATAATCTCCAGTAAAATATTTTCTTCTTTGCTAACTATCATTTCAGTTACAAATTAAAAAGAAAACTGTTAAATGACCGGTGTCATTTTGCCGATATTTCACGCAACAATAAAAACCTGGAAATGCTATCTGGAGCCTGCCTTCCTGCTACCGCCCTTTCTATTAAAATTCCCCTGCCTGAAACCGCCTCCGGGCCTTCTACCCGATTTTGATGCGGTATCATATTCCGGTACTTCCCCCAGTGCTTCCGGTACTACTGCTTTGGGAACAGGCTTGCCCAGCAACTTCTCTATGGCCATGAATTTCCGTTGTTCTTTTATACTCACCAGTGTATACGCTGAGCCGTCTGCTGCAGCCCTGGCCGTACGGCCTATCCGGTGAACGTAATCTTCCCCGTCGTGCGGTACATCAAAATTGATGACCAGGTCAATATTGTCTATATCTATTCCACGGCTAAGGATATCTGTTGCTACCAGGATCGGTAACCGGCCGCTTTTAAACTGCATGAGAACTTCCTCGCGCTTATCCTGGTCCAGGTCGCTGTGAATTTCATCTGCGTTCAGCCTATTGCGTCTAAGGTCTCGCGTTAGTTGTTTCACACTCAGCTTGCTGCTGCAAAAAACAAGTACGCTTTTAAAATCTTTCTCTTTCAGCAGGTGCAGTATGAGCGGGATCTTTTGTGTGTCGTATACGATGTAAGCCTGCTGGTTGATTTTCTCGGGAGGTTTGCTGATAGAAATGTTCACTTCTTCCGGGTTATGCAGGATCTTCCGGGCCAGTTCCCTTATTTTATGGGGCATGGTGGCGGAAAACAACAGGTTCTGCCTGCTGGCCGGAAGGTGATTGATGATAAACATGATGTCGTCAAAGAACCCCATGTCCAGCATCCTGTCGGCCTCATCCAGCACCAGGTATTTCAATCCCTCCAGTTTTACATATCCCATTTTAATATGCGCCATCATTTTTCCCGGGGTACAGATAACAATATCCGCTCCCATGCTAAGTGCCTTTTTCTCCTGCACAAAAGCGTTTCCGTCGCCGCCGCCGTAAACAGCAATGGAACTAACGCCGGTAAAATAAGATAACCCTTCCAGGTGCTGGGCAATCTGAATGGCAAGTTCACGGGTTGGAACAATTACCAGTGCATTGATGGTATGCGGGTCATGCGCAGTGGATATGATCTTATTGATAAGAGGAAGCAGGAAAGCGGCCGTTTTACCGGTTCCGGTTTGTGCCGATGCGATGATGTCTTTTCCTGCCAGGATGTGTGGTATCACCTGTTGCTGAACCGGGGTGGCTTCTTCATACCCAGAGGCGTCAATACCTTCCATCAGCCTTCTGTCGAAACCAAATGTTGAAAAATTCAAAAAAAAAGATTTAGCTGGTGAAGATATACATTTTGTGTGAAAGTTCCTGTAGCAGGCACCTGCATCGTATGAATTATGCTAACTTGCACGATATACTGTAATGATGGTAAAAGTTGGTGAATTTAATAAGCTGAAGGTTTCCCGGATGGTTGATTTCGGCGTTTACCTTGACGACGGGAAAGATGGCATCCTGCTTCCCGTCAGGTTTGTTCCTCCCGGTACCAAAGCAGGCGATGATTTGAACGTGTTCATTTATCATGACAGCGAAGACCGCATCATAGCTACCACCCAGGAACCGAAAGCGGTTTTGGGTGACATAGTGAAACTCCGCACCATCAGCACAACCCCGCAAGGCGCATTCCTCGACTGGGGCCTCATGAAAGACCTGTTTGTCCCGGCATCGAAGCAAATTACCAGGATGATACCAAATGGCGAATACCTGGTTAAGTTATACCTGGATGAACAAACCGGGCGGATAGCCGCCACAGAAAAACTGGAACCTTTCTTAAGCAATGAACCACTTACCGTAAAGGAACTGGAATCGGTTGACCTCATCGTTTACCGCCGCACCGATATCGGCTATGTGGTAATCATCAACAACCGGCACACCGGTGTACTTCATTTCAATGAAATTTACCGTAATATCACAGTGGGCGATACGTTCAAAGGTTTTATAAAAAAAATCTATCCGGACAATAAGATAGATGTAGCTGCGGGTAAACCAGGGTACGGGCGCGTGGAAGATGAAACGGAAAAGGTTAAGAGGCTTTTACAGGAAAATGGCGGGTATCTCCCGTTCTATGATAAAAGCGACCCCGATGCCATTTATGATTTCTTTGGCATGAGCAAGAAGACATTCAAGATGGCGGTGGGCAACCTGTATAAACAGCGGGTGATTGCACTTGAAAAAACAGGGATCAGGCTAATATAACAGTAACGATTAAACGCCTGATTAACCAGTGTACCCGGCTTTTCCAAACCAACCTATAAACTTTGATAAATCTCAATAACATTGGCCAGGATAAAAGTTGACCTGCACGATATCTATAATAACAGCAAAGCGATTGACAAAGCGCTTCAGCAGGCATTTGAAGATGCCATAGACAAGAAAATAAAGGAAGTGGAAATCATTCCGGGCAAGGGAAGCGGGCAGCTTCGGAAAAAAGTGGAGCGGTTCCTGCAACTGCCCCATATAAAACCGTTATATCACCGGATTGAAAACGACAGCAAAAACTTCGGGCGGCTGTTTGTGTATTTCAGGTTTTGAAATGAACTACTCATAGCCTCTGCAACTCACGGTGCTGCACATGATGAGTAAAAAGCCATTGATCAGTTCATCAAACGCTTTACAGGCCATCCCGCCTGTTCATGAAATGTATTTACTATTGATTATTTTTTTGTTAACGTGCGGTTATTTAAATAATAATCAACACTAAAAAAACCAACTTTGCATAAATAAACCTGCATGAAATTACTCCTGATATCCTTATTAAGCAGTTTTCTGTTTTCTGCCCTAACCTGGGAAACAGACTTTGAAAAAGCCAGGCAAAAAGCTGCTTCTGAAAAAAAACTGATCCTGCTTAATTTCTCCGGATCAGACTGGTGCGGCCCTTGCATCCGGATGCATCGGGAAATATTTGAAACAGATGTATTTGAAAAATTCGCAACCGAAAACCTGGTTTTGCTGAATGCTGATTTCCCAAGGCTTAAAAAAAACCAACTCTCCAAAGCACAGCAAACAAAAAATGACTTTTTAGCAGAAAAATTCAATAATGAAGGTTCATTCCCGCTCACTTTATTGCTGAATGCTGAAGGAAAAGTGCTGAAAAAATGGGATGGTTTACCAAAAGGTTCAGCGGAAGATTTCACGAAACAGGTAAAATCCATTGTTCTTGGAAATAATTAATACCAGTCAACAAAAAAGCGCCTTATTCAGGAAGATATTGAAACTGATGGGTAACCGCTTTGAAATAAGCGTAGTTGATGCAGATGAAAAACGGGCTGGCGTTTGTATTGATGCCGCCGTTGCGGAAATCAGGCGGATTGAAACCCTGTTAACAACTTACAACGAATCCAGCCTCACCAACAAGGTAAACCGGTATGCAGGTATTTCACCGGTTGAAGTAGGCCCGGAATTTTTTTACCTCGTGAAACGGTCAAAAAGAATTTCTGAAATTACCCAGGGTGCATTTGATATCACATACGGATCCATTGACAAAAAACTCTGGAATTTTGATAAAAGTATGACCAGCCTTCCCGATCCGGTTACGGCCCGCAACATGACCCGACTAATCAATTACAGGAACATTGTGCTTGACGAGAAAAACCATACCGTTTACCTGAAGGAAAAAGGTATGAGAATCGGTTTCGGGGGTATCGGAAAAGGGTATGCGGCAGAAAGGGCAAAAAGCGTGCTGCAGGAATATGGCGTAAAAAGCGGCATCGTAAACGCCGCCGGCGACCTTACCACCTGGGGTTACCAGCCTGATGGGAAACCCTGGACGATCGGTATCGCGGCTCCCGATAATGCCCGCCATGCATTTTCACAACTTGATATAACGAACATGTCTGTTGCAACTTCCGGCAATTATGAAAAATTCGTAATGATAAACGGAAAAAAATATGCTCATACCATCGATCCAAAAACGGGCTACCCGGTAACCGGGATCAAAAGCGTGACGATCATCTCCCCCAATGCCGAATTGGCGGATGCCATGGCAACACCGGTCATGATCATGGGAACGAAAGCGGGATTGGATATGATTAACCAGATAAAGGGCCTCGCTTGCATAATTATTGATGACAACAACAAGCTTCATACTTCAAAAAACATACATACCAGATGAAATTGTTTAAACCTGTACGCACCCCCTGGCTCCTGTGCTCGTTAATACCGGCTTACGCATTACTGGCCGCATCTTGCACTACCGTTAAGGGATACCAGAAAAACAAACTGAACGATGCGGAAATGTCCCTGTCGAACCGTAAGATAGAAAAAACAGAACTCAATTTCCAGTCTTACCGGGAAGGGGCCTCCGGGGCAAACGGCGGAAAAACCGGCGGTGGATGCGGATGTAATTAATCATACCAATATCAGTCAACATGAAAAAACTGTCATTAACTGTCATCGGAATATATATCGGGATGCTGGCTGCCTTTTCCCAAAACAATCCGAAAGCTGACACAGCGTACAAATCACGCAAACTGAAACTGGAAGAAGTTAACCTGGTTTCCAGCTACTACGGGCAGGATGGCAACAATGCCACCGTTACCGGCGGTACAGGCTCTGAAAAACTTACAGACATATCCAATACGATCGACCTTACCATAAGTAAATACGACAAAAAGTACCGGAAACATACATTGACGCTGGAGTTCGGGATTGATCATTATACTTCCGCTTCATCTGATCAGATAGACCCAAAAACAATCTCTTCCGCATCATCAGAAGATACCCGGTTTTATCCATCATTAGGCTGGACGGTTGAGAATGAACGAAAAGGCACCACAATGGGTGCAGGCATCTCATATTCCGGCGAATATGATTACAGTTCCATAGGAGCCAATGTTAATTACTCAAAAAAGACGAACAACAGGAACGGAGAACTGACATTAAAGGGACAGGCATTTTTTGACCAGGTCAGCCTCATATATCCCGAAGAATTAAGATCAGGCAGGGGTTCGCATGGCAGCAGCAGCCGTACCAGTTTCAACGGGGCCATCGGTTGGAATCAAATTATCAATAAACGGCTTCAAATGTCCGTTGATGCTGAAATTGTTTCCCAGCATGGATTCCTCAGCCTGCCGTTTCACCGGGTATACTTTGATGATAATACCGCCCATATAGAAAAACTGCCATCTCAAAGATTGAAATTTCCGATAGGGTTAAGGGCCAGTTATTTTATTGGCGACAAGTTCATCGTACGGAGCTGGTATCGTTTCTACCACGACAACTGGGGGATCAATTCCAATGCGGTTCAACTGGAAACGGTGATAAAAATAACCCCTTTCTTTTCTATCACCCCATTCTACCGCTTTTACCAGCAAACAGGATCAACGTATTTTGCCGCCTACAGGCAACATACAAACCGGGATGACTATTACACGAGCAATTTTGCCCTTTCAGCATTCAACAGCCAATTTTTTGGAGCCGGTATCCGGATAGCCCCGCCCAAAGCGCTGATAAAAGCGATCAGGTTGCAGGCACTTGAGCTGCGGTACGGGCACTATGACAGGACAACCAATCTGAATGCAAATATTATTTCTCTGCATTTGAAGTTCAAATAGCGTTGCAAAAAAAAGCTGCCCTTATCCAGGGCAGCTTCTCAACAGGTATAAGTCCTTATGTCATTATTGTTTGATCAGCTTCAGGCTTTGTTGCATTCCCCCGCCTGACACCCGTACCATATAAACCCCCGGCTTAAGGTTGCCGCCAAAGGAATACCGCTGCTTTCCGGTAATATCATCCTGCAGCAGCCTTTTTCCCAGGATATCCGTTACCGTTATGCTCATTTTCCCTTTCAGGCCCTGTGGCAGCAGCAATGAGAATGCATCATTGGTCGGGTTTGGAAATACCTGCATGCTTACCTGCAGTTTTTCTTCCTGGATTGAAAATTTGCTCATGCCGGCCAATGGCGGGGCACAATTGGGGCCGACCGTGATATTTGAAAGCGAACTGACACATCCCCTTGAATCCTTAACATAACCGGTATAGGTACCCGCAGTTAATCCGCTGAATACATTGCTTGCCTGGTAGGTTACATTGTCCAGGCTGTAGGTATACGGGCCGAAACCACCGGTACGGAATAACTGTATGGATCCGTTAGACGTTTCACATGAACTTGCCGGAGCGGCATAAGCCGTAACATTGATCGTATTCTGGCTGATGGTAACATTAACGGATGCGGTACATCCTTTAAGGTCTTTCGCCCAGGCCGTATAACTGCCTGCAGCAAGCCCTGTAAAGTAGGCGCTTGCCTGGTAGGTAACATTATCCAGGCTATAGGTATACGGTGCAACACCACCTGAAGGCCTTACCTGGATGAAACCATCGTTTACGCAGGCACTGGTATTGGCATGGCTTTCGATAGTGGTGAGGGCCGGATCCTGGTTAACTATGATTCCTGCCAGTGAACCGGTGCAGCCCTTGCTGTCTTTCACCCAGCCGGTATAGGTGCCACCGGCAAGGCCGGTAAATGTATTGCTTACCTGGTAAGTTACATTGTCCAGGCTATATGTATACGGGCCAACGCCTCCGGTTCTGTATAATTCAATAATACCGTTGTTGGCACAACTGCTGGCGCTGCGCGGGTAAGCCGTTACCGTTATGGTAGATGCGGCATCAGTGCCAATCACCACGCCGAACTGTGCATTTTTACAGCCCTTTGAATCCTGCACCCAGGCATTGTACGTTCCTGCAGCCAGGCCTGTAAACCGGTTGCTGGCCTGCCAGGGGCCGCTGGGGCCTGTGATACTGTATGTGTATCCCGGCACACCGCCACCAGGCTGTATTTCAATATATCCTGTATTTGAACAGGCGCTCGTGTTAATCTTGGTTGCCGTTACTGTAATGGCCGGAGCCTGTGTAACCGTAATACCGGCAAGCGAAGTTTTGCATCCTTTGGAATCCTGCACCCAGCCGGTATAGCTTCCTCCAGCCAGGTTGCTGAAAGTGTTGGAGGATTGGTAAGTGACATCATCCAGGCTATAGCTGTATGGCGGAATGCCGCCGGTTCTGTATAATTCGATGGATCCGTTATTGGCACAACTGCTGGCCGGGCGCGGGTAAGCCGTAACCACCAATGCAGCGGCTGAACCTATTACGATATTCGGTTTTGTACCGATACAACCGGCCGAATCTTTTACATAACCGGTATAGGTACCCGCAGCCAGGTTAAGGAAGGTATTGCTTCCCTGGTATGTTACACCATCCACGCTGTAAGTGAATGGCGGCACGCCGTTGCTTCCATATAGCACGATATAGCCGGTATTGTTGCAACTGCCTGATATACCTCCGTTATTGGAAACGGTTGGCGCCAGCGCCTGCCAGATGGTGATATCTGTAAGGGTGAATGCACAACCTGTTGCTTCTGTAACTGTAACAGAGTAATCCCTTGGTGAAAGGCCGGTTACCGCGGCTGTACTGGCGCTGAAACCGGAAGGATTGCTCGTCCAGCTATAGGTGTACGGCGAAGCTGTTCCTACCATAGGCGTAACCGTTATGGTACCGTCCGCACCGCCACCGCAGGCACTGGCCATGGTTTTTGTGAAAGTGGCATTTTGCGTGCCCTTGCATTCACCGGCCCCGAATTCTCCGAATGTGGTGAGTCCGTTATAATTGAAACTGTTTGCCGTATTGCTGTTGCTTGCAGGATAACTGTGACTTCCGTTATGGACATATGCTTTGAGGTTTCCGGATGCGGCTCCCCCGGCAAGGTCAGCAGGCAGGTAGGTAAATGTAGCATCGCCGGTAATTCCGGTAACACCGTTATTGGTTATGTTCCAGTTACGTGCCAGCAATTTTGTTGCATGCAATGCCGATGGATAATTAGCGCCGGCAGCATCTACTGAATTAACCGTCATATTACCTGCACCTGATACAGCCGAGAATGCAAGACTTACCGGCGTATATCCACTGGCAGTTCCCACCGCGAAATTATATGTATTGGCGCCGGTTGCAATTGCCCGTTGTAAATTACCGTTTACATAGCCATTCGTCCTGGCTACCGAACCGGTTGCTGAGTTACTGATGATAACTTTGTTTGAGGACGTGTTTATAGTGCCGTTGGTTAAATTAAGCGTTTGGGCACAGGTGATATCGTTTGCCAGCACAACGGATCCTGCCGCTTTATCTACAAAAACAAAATCGAACGTGGTGGCTCCCGTTATTGTTTGATCACCGCTGGCAGCATTTAAAAATACCGCACGGCCATTGGGTGTAAAGGTTCCGCTCGTCCTTGTCAGGTTTCCTTTCAGCACCAGGTCACCGCCACCATAACTGTTACCTGATAAATTAAAATTACCGGATGACAACAGCAGGTTACCATTGACAGTAACCGGGCTGGTTGTCTGGTCCATATCCAATGTACCGCCCCTGATATCCAGGTCGCCGGTGATGGTTGTTGAACCATACGCACCATTGGTGCCTCCGCTTCCCATATAGATGGTACCGTTCCCTACCACCATATTCCCTGCTATTGACCAGTTGGCGCCGGTTGCACCGGTCCTTGATATGTACCTACCGCTGCTGTTCATGGTAAAATCATATACAGCAATTGCTCCAAATCCGTTTTCATCGGATGTATTATTAAATACAAAACTGTTCCTGCTGAAGGGGGGTGTTGCACTGCCAACTGTTGTTACACTTACAGTGTAATAGCGTTCATACCGTGCAGACGTTCCAATAGTGCCGCTTCCATTCGCATTGGGTGTTTGGTTATATACGAAACCGCCGGCACTGGTATTATATCCAAACCAGTTGAATGAAGCCGGTTTACCTCCGATTGCAGACCATGGTATAGAGAACTCACGAACTGTACCTGTTGCAGCGTAATCTCCGAATGAAGTTGTTGCCGACGACCAGGTGTTACTTCCAGTAGCTGTCCTGTATTCCCTGTATCCTGTTTTAACATACATTACGAGGTCGGCACGGAACGGCAATGAAGCAAAATTAGTACCGTCATAAGCCTGGCCAATAATTGTTCCGTTAGAATTTGAACCACCATCCACCGGAACCTGCGGATCCTTATCGAGATATAAAACATATCCTTCTGCAAGGTTCGCACCACTAACACCTATAAATAGGTTATTGTCGTCCCAGTTCATATAGGTGATATTGCCACTGTTTGTTTGCTGATTGAAACCGTTTGTATGATCCCCATACTCTGGAGAAACAATAAATCCATCTACATTTTGTTGTGTAACATGGGCCCAGGTTGTTCCTACACGAATCTCATCTATTTCTGCTTTTGGTGTTGCTGAAGCGTTCCTGATACATATTCCTGTATTAGAAGAATTATATGATGTTACGTTAGCAGAACCGGGTCCGTTAACGCCACCTGGAGCCTCTGAAACACCAACAGATGATGGATTTACCCACATTGTTGCAAGGTCGTTCCCTGCTGTGTTATTATATACATATTTAACAACAACCAGGTAAGTTGTTCCAAAACTAAGGTCTCCGGTTACTTCGGTCGGTGTGTTTCCGGTTTCCGATACACCTAACCTGAAATTTGCCGCTGCATTTGAAGAACGGATATGCACTTTTGCTGTAAAATTTGATGCGCCTGATCCATTTGTGGTACTTAAGTGCATGAAATAACCATTACCCCCGGTTCCGAAAGTTGATGACAACTGGGTTGCATCTATAACTTTTAACAGGAATGAATAATAGGTTGTATTCTGGCTGCCCGGCAACCCGCATGCCCTGTTTACATCCCTTGGTGTTGAAGAATTATTACCAGGAATGCTCACCCTATTATTTGCGGTTGTCAATCCTGTATAACTTAAACTTCCCGTAACAGTACTGATTGTACCAGTTTGTGAATTACTGTGAGTGGTCCAGTTATTATTTGTCGTACCTGAGCCGCTGGTGTTTCCACCGATGTTTCCGGCAACCGTATAATTAAAAGTTTCCACCAGCGATTGCGCTTTACCGTTACCTGGCATTACCGCCATCATGAAGATACTGACAAAGAAAAATCCAGCTTTTTTCAACAAATTCACTGAGAGATTTGGTGACACTGAAAATCGAAAAATTGAATAAGACATACGCCTGTTTTTAAATTGGAATAAAAATTAAAATAATATCCTGTAACATTAACTCATCCGTTGTTGAAAGAACGATTAACAGAAAATGTCACTGGATTTTTGGGGGCTTTGGAAGGGTTGGATTGAAATGAGCCAGTAAATATATGGCAGATTCCCATATCAACAATATAAAGAATGACGTTTTGTGTAAAGAATACACATCATGTTTATCATTTTTTTAAAACTGAACGATATAATCGCTGCTTTTATATTAAATATTTATTTAATACTACAATGTCACCACAAAAAAAGGGACTGTCTTTCAACAGCCCCTTAGTAAGGAATGATATGATACTATTTACTCTTTCACCAGCTTGATCGTCTGCTTCGAAGTTCCCTGTACAACCTGCAACAAATAAATGCCGGCTTTGAAATCACCTCCGAAACGATATGGCTGTTTTATATTACCGGATGCCTGGTACATTTTCCTTCCCAGCATGTCTGTTACCGTGATGAAAACATTTTCATTGCTGTTCCCTTCCAGGGAAAGGTTGAACTGGGCAACTGACGGGTTGGGATATGCGCCGATTTTCCCCATCTAGCGCAAGTATGCAGCCAAGGCCTGGAGCATAGCGTACTTGTGCTTCGTCTACTAATAATAACAGGATCAAGATAATTAATTTCAATTAAACCTTTCAATATTGCCAACTATCTAATACTACTTTTTTATATTCTTCCCGAATAAATAAATCTATCCAGTAAACTACTGCAAAGCTTACAAAATAAAGTTTGTCATTATCCCTGAATTTGTATTTCCTGCTCATTGGCATTTTTTTACAAAATACAATACAGGCTTACTCATTGCATGTTGTTTTCAGCATAAATTCATGTTGATTTAACCGAAATCCAGCAATATTCTTACGGTATTTGTATTACCCAGGTTATAAAATAACAACTTTGGAATCAGCTATATTTTAATAAAATACAAAAGCTAGTTTGGAATAACATCTTTAGAACTGGTAGGCACAAGTACGCCAGGCTCCAGGCCTTGGCTGCATACTTGCGCCAGATTGGGATAATAAAACTATGGTTTTTGGGGCTGTACAACGTGACGGTAAAGTAAGGACAAGGGTTATACCTGAAACTAATTTAGAAAATGTTAGTGCAGCCATTGAAGATTTTGTAGCAAAAGATAGCACTATGGTAACAGACGAACATCATGCTTATAACAAGGTTGGTCAAAAGTATAAGCACAAAAAGGTAAACCACCGGAATAAGGAATATGTTCGTAAAGAGGATATACTGGTTCACACAAATAACATTGAAGGTTACTGAAATATCCTGAAAAAGCAAATAGATGGCATACATCATTCAGTAAGTCCAAAACATTTACAACGCTATTGCAACGAATCTGCATTTAGATATAATAACAGGTTGTTATTGCAAGATGAAAGATTTGCTGCTGCACTGGCTAACTGTCAAGGTTCATTAACTCTTAAACAATTAATAGGTAAACCATGAATAACGGAGAATACTTAATAGAAATAGGCAAAAAAATAAGGGCAATATGAAAGGCCAAAGGCATCCCAATACAGAAAGCGGCTGCAATGGCGTCTACTTATAAAAGTTCTTTATCCGATATTGAAAACGGGAAAATGAATGTAAAAATTCTTGCTTTAAAAGATTGGCAGATGTTTTAGGAGTAAATGTAAAAGAGTTTATTTAGATAATACTCATTTTGTAATAGTTCTATTTTTAAAATTAGATGACTTTATTTTCTCTATTGCTTCTATAACTAGTTCTTTTGGTTCATCTATAGATATTATTAAACCTTCATCCGTTATAACATAAATACACCCTTTACCAACAAAATACCCTTTTAATTTTATTTTATTTGGGAATTTGTAACATAAGTCAAATATTACATTACCACCCCTATCCAATACTTCTAAACTTGTGTCTGAATGAGAGTAATTTAGCAAGTTTTGTTTAAATAGACTCCAATGCTTACAATTAATTATACCAACAATTTCTTCTTTTTGAATATCTTTCAATACACAATGCATATATAATCTCGAATTTTCTAAATATAATATAAGATCAAAAGGTGTTTCTTTTGTCCCTTTACATTGTATCGAATTGGGCTTAATATAATACCCTTGTTGTAAACTTTTCAGTGGCACTGCTTCACAAATGCCTCCTACTTCAACTAATACTGTGTCGTATGAAGTTAAAATTAGTGGTGGGATAAAAATACCTGGAATAAAATTCTCATCCTCAAATTTATCATGTTCAGATTTAAACATTTCCGAAAAGGTATCATAATATAGTATATAGCCAATTAGCAAACTAATTACACCTAAAAAGGCATATGTCTTTTTGGAAAAGCTTTTTAGTTTCTGACAAAGTGATTTATTGAGTGTTGCATTTTCTATAATAGAAGGGGTACGGTTAGGGTGTAATTTCTTTTTGCGCTGATTAGATAACGTTTTCTTTTTAATCTTGCCTTTTGCCATACTTTTCTTAAAATATGAAACAAGATAACAACTTAATTTGCTTTATTTATTGGAAATTTTATCTTCAATATTAGATAGTTTGAAATAAATGAAAATAATATTAATCATAAGTATTAAAAATATAACACTATTCATGACTCGTTTTTTAGGTAAAAATCCTTTTAGTTAAAATTGTTTATGGTCTAACAGGCACTAAGTTACCTGTGCCACAAACCAAGGCGTAGGAATTTCGTTTATTTATGAACATCAACACAGGCAAAAAAGGATCATTTGAATTCTATACTTTCTTCAATACAATCAATGATTGAGAAGGAATTTAACTTTTCCTCTTTGTACGTTTCATAAAGCCAACATACAAAAAGCTTTTTGTCTTTGTAAAAGAATAATCTTGCCTCATAAAATTTTTGTTTCCCTTGGTCAATAAAATATTTTAAATACCCAACTTTTATACTATCGAAATTTTTAATATCCTCTTTTAGTAGCATTATTTTATCTCGTCCAAACTCTACTTCTTGCTTTTGTGTTTTTAACTGCTGAGTAATACTTAATTCCCGATTATACGTCTTTCCATAATCATCAACAAAAATAACTGCATTCAGCAAACTGTCTTTTGAACTTATTTTATAATTCAAAATTGTTCTTCCATCTCCATATATTAAACTGTCAGTTATAGTATATGAGGGCAGCTTAATTTTAACTTTAACAGGCGTTAGTTCTAAGTCATTAAAATTTTTAAAATCACATTGCTCCTTTTCAGCATTTGAGTTACATGCAGACAGATATAACATTGCAATTATCATCAGACTATCTTTAATCTTCATCATTGTCCAGGTATGTTAGATTTAGGAGTATTATTTCCAAACCGATGTAAATACATCTCTTGTATAGATATTGTATTACTAGTCGCGGATTGGCGATTAGCAGGTGAGCTTATATAAGTAGACAATGTTTCATTATATCTACCACTTTCGATCCTGCCCATTATAACTCCTCCATCGGTCATAACATTTGGTGTCGATGGCATAGTAGGTCCACTATGATAATACTTGCCGTTTACATCATAACTGTTATCTGAACCAGCATGCTCCATATTTGAAAGATGTCCAGCGCCATGATTAATTTGAAAAGCAGCTCCTTCTGCAAAAGATACTTTCGCCTTATCAGAAAACTTTTGTGTTGCCTCGGTTCCTACTGCAATAATATTGTCATTATTCCCTCCTAAAGCTTCACTTCTAGGATTTTGACTTTGCTCTGGATTTACTATATTATCAGCACCACTTGAACCAAAATTTTTAACTTCACTACCAAAGCTCGGATTGAACGTATTAATCTTAGCTACAACATTATCTCGATTTCCAATTACTGCTACCGCATCTGTTTTATCTAATTTTCCGTAAGCTTTTGAATCAAAATTCCCTTTAAAAATTCTAACCTGGGTCTTTACTCCTAATTCTTTAAAATTTGCAGTTGCCTTTTTTTCGATTGCTTTTAATTCCTTTCTAGTTGTTCCATCTGCCGCAACTAGATAAACAATATTGTCCCTTCCGTCTGGATCAATAAATAACATTGGATTATTGAATGCATAAATATAAGGAGATAAACTGGGGTATTTCCCAGCTAACGGATCTATATTATGCCATACACCTAATTGAGGATCAAGCATCCTTGCCCCATAGTCAAGCCATTCAAGTCCGGAACCATCTGAGAACTCTTTATTCTGTTCCTCCTTACCGTTGTATTTGTATTTACTTGTGAGTGAGCCAGCGGCTTTACTGCTAATCCCCGCCATTGTCAACCCGAATGGATAATAATGAGTCTCCTCCAAAACTGGTCCCCTTGTATGAACCACCTGCAAATTATCAAAGAACACATCAACCGGGCTTTCGTTGCTACAGTAAATATAAATAAATCCATTCTTTTCTATGGCTATATTTTGTAAATCTAGAAAATGATCTTCCTTTAATACATTTTGGTCACCGACCTGGCTGAAACCACTACCCAGGCATTTAAATTGTTCATCAAATAGCAAATAATTTATGTATGCTCTGGGTTTTTGTGGGGTATTTGAATTATTTGTTGCATTATTAGAAAAAAGTCCATCAATTAATGAAGTGGTACCTGAGTTTCCGTTTAATGTATTTGCAGAAATCAAGCCATGATTACCCATTGAAACTGCATTTGTAGTTCCTCCTAAAAATCCAGTTAGAATACTTAGTACCGGTACTTGAAAATTATTTGCAGGAGTATTATCAACATTGTTTTCAAAATAATATGACTTCCCAAACACATCAATTTTGTCGCCACTCATTACTCTTAAAGTAATTCCCAAGCCAGATACGCCTCCCGCATTTGTAGCTTTAAGCATGTACATTTTTTCACTATTTGCTGTAACATTACAATATGGATTATTGTTAATTGGGCCCCCATTTGTAGTATTATTGTTTGGATACAGTGTTGATAATCCTTGTACAGAAGAAGCATCTACTATATTAGAAGGATCAATTTGATAATAGTCTTTTTCAATAAAACTCGCATTTGGATTACCACTCTGTGTTATATCTCCTTCTAAAGTAGCTGCAGGATAAATATCCTGCTGAATTTCATCAGTAAGAACCATACGGACATTACCTAAATGATCCTTTATCATATAATCATACTTTAAGCTAGCTGGTATTATCCCAGCAGCCTGTTTAACCCTTACTCTACCATCTTCATGAGAAAGAAATAACAAATTATCGTTATAGTTATTGGGTGTAGGTATACTATTAACTTTACTTTCATAAACAAGACCATTTATATAAGTAGTTGTTGTTTTAACCGATCCTCCTTGTGCTAAATATTCTAATACTTCCTTTTTTAATTTAGTACCGGCTGCATCATATGTATACTTGATATAATTGTTGTTTTGCAATCCTGAAACGAAATTAATTAATACAGGCAGGTTTAGGTGATTATATATGATGTTTTCTATTTTCTTATTGTTATCATATTTCAAGTTCCCGTTTAAATCATAGTCATAATGATTGCCTGAAATTGTATTCTGAATATTTGGAAAATCACCAAGCTGGCTTGCTGCATCAAATAAAATATTATCGGTAACTTTAATTAATTGATTACTCATACCAATTACAGTTGCAGCATTCTTGTAGTAGTATTTCAAATCATCGATAGTAGGGCTATTAAATAGTTTTAACCCCTTTTGAACCATTTGTAAAATATTACCATTTGCATCATAATTCAATCCTTGTACACTAAAATCAACATTAGCCGTTTTATTAAATGCCCCCCCTGTAAATTGATTAAAATCTGCACCTAATAATCTATTTGCTGCATCATAAGAAAAATCATATTTCCTTTTTTCACTATCCCCTTTACTTTTCCAGGTTGTGCCTGCAATATTCCCATTATACTGCCTAGAAGCATATTGCTGTCCTGAAAGAATATTTTCGATATTATCGTATGCTAATTCAAATCCAAAATAATTGCTTGTATTAACATCTTTAATATATCCCCTATTTAAACCTAATAACCACCCTCTTATATTGTATTCATACTTGAGGTTTTCAATGCTGGAATTATTGAAACCTGGTGCCAATATTTTGTTTTCTAATTGACCAAGCCTATTATACTCATTTTGTGATATAGCAGTATAATCATGAGGCATTTCTCCGTTATTAATTAAACTGTTACTTACTTTTTTCTCAGTTTTACTTTCCCTACCAAGCAAATCATATGTTTTCTGTGTAACTATTATAGAAGTTTGCGGGTTGTCAGCAAGTTTCTCTTGCTTTTGAACAATAACGAGGGGTTGCCCCAACCATGTATGCTGGGTAGTTAATAAATCAATCCCCCCTGAAATATTAGTGCTTTGTACTTGAATCAATTTACCTTTATCATCAAAAATATTTACAGTAAACAAGTAGTTATTAGTACCAAGTATTTTTGTTCGTGATCCTGTTAGCTGCCCTGCAATTTGCGAAGACTGAACATTGGTTTGAGGATATGGCCAATTTGTGTTTGATGCATGTTGAAAGTAACTATCAAACCCTGTATTGTAAGAGTCACTTAATGGATTATTGAAAGAGGCTCTCCAATTATAATTGTCATAAAACATATTTGTTAATACTTCAAACCGATAATTAGCGAGTATGGGATAAGTTAAACTATTCCCTATTTGAAAACGATGAAATTCCGGGTTATTGTAGTTGTTTGGATCTGTTATAAAACCAGTTTCTATTGCCCTGTTCTGTTCATCATAGTGTGTATAGATCCATTTAGTATTAACCCGGTTGTTTGAATCCTGCATAAGCACTAACCTGTCCCGAATATCATAAACCAAATAAACAGGACCAGCTCCAGGAATTTGCTTCTTGATAATTCGTTTATGTGAATCATATTCATATCTAAATGCTAATTCGCTTAACAAGTTTTCTGATAACTCAACTGACCAATTTTCCTCGTCTAAATATTGAACAAGCTTTGGTTGAAGAACAGCCCTTAAATTATTATAATCGTCATATAAATAGTAAGTGCATAACCAGCCATCATAGCCAGTTCCTGATCCAATATCTGAAGTTGCAGTCAATTGAATTTTCTTTAAAATTATCTTGTCGCTTTTATCTTTGAATTCAATAATTTGCTTTCCATGTTCATCTTCAGTAATTGTTTTATAGAGTTCCCCTGGCGCATACGTTGCATTTGTTTCATATTCTGTTGTGAGGCGTGCATTAAATAATATTACGGATGAATTACCTGCTTCCTGGATTGCATACTCGAAATTCCCTTCTGGTATTATAATTGTGAGTGGGTTGATATTTCCCCCGTTAACATAACCTGTGACCCAAGGCTGAGTACTCCCCGCATCTCTATATAAGTATAAATATGTTCCGGTAGCTAATGATCCATCCCAAGAAAAAGTTACCATTTGGGTACCGTTTCCTACTTTATGTACACTTTGGTTCAACACATTCCATTTTTTAACATTGTCTGCGCTTGTGTTGAATAAGTATTTATACTTTACCCCTCGCCTTAATTCTGGCGCAAAGCTTTCACTACCAATCCAGCTATCACCAGGTGAATAAGCACCAACAACTCTATTTAAAGGTGATTCATCAAATTTTCTTTTCCCATAATAAAATGTTTGATCTGGAAATTGTGACAGCATATAACTTGCTTGTTGCTGAAATGGATTCATTTTGAAATTTCCATCATTCAAAGAAGCATTACCGCCAGTGTTATTTGCAACAAAAGGAAGATAATTATAAGTTTCCCTTCCATACTCATCATATATATTTGTACTCACTAAGTCAGACAAAATATTTGTCGTTGTTTCATAAGAGCCCATTTTTTTAACAGCCTGAAATGGCCTTCCCAAACCATCAATATACTGAGTTGTTTGTTTAATATCCTTTAAAGGCCGTGTCAAGATTTCACTTTCCTGTGTTATAGGTGCAGTTGCAACGAAAGTCCGTACATAATTAATATTTACTTTGCCAGCAATATAGGCATCAGGAACAGGAACAGGTGTGCTAACTTGTGCAAAACTCTCCCTACTTAAACAAACAAAAACAATCAAGATGAATTGCCAAGAATTAATTGAAGTGCTCAATTTACTATTTAACATTTGTGCCGTTTGAAATGGTTATCAATATGTTGATGTTACAGCATCTATCATCTCATTACTCATCGGATTAACTTTTGGTGACAAAACCGCTCCGATATGCCCATTCCTTGTAATCAAATACTTTTGAAAATCACCTTTAACCGTCGCATTCATATCACCATTTTCGCTTTTTTGACACAACCATTTGAAAACAAGTTGGCAATTTGCTCCTGCAACAGATCCTTTTGCTGCTACTAAAAATGTATAATTAATCGAATCTTGCAAAAACTGTTTAATTTGTATGTCTGATTTTGATTCATTACCAAAGCTATTACTGGGAAATGCAATAACTACCAGGCTATCTTGATATTGCTGGTACAATTGCTCAAGTGCAACTAACTGGTGTACATTTACACTGTCGGTAGTAATATTAACAATAAGTATTTTTTTGTTTTGAAAAGTACTCATACTTATTGTTGCCCCATTTATATCCTGAAAACTGAGAGCATAAAAATTTGAAAGGATAACTGAAAGAAAGCTAAGAATTAAAGTATTCATATTATTATGATTTATTAATAGCAACTTATTTCACATGGCTCTGTTGTTATAACTTTTACTTTATAGTCGCTTACAGTTCGGTCACTAAAACAATATGCATAAATACATGACCAATTCTCTCCAGATTCTTTTTTCACATATATTACGCTCCATACACCTGTTTCACAAACACCTCGTATACATTTATATTGAGGGCCTACGCAAGTTTCTGGGTTGCAAACAGGAATTGAAGCAGGGCATTCTAATGCATTAATTTTTCTACGCTGAATTATCTGACCAAATGATTCACTACATGGATTCATATCTGTTAACATAGTTATCTGAAATCCTGTATTTTGACTTAATTCATCTGTTTCACAACTAACTGAATTTATATGCCAATCTGCAGGAGATATACAAGTACCCGGACCTTCCGCTACCCATCTAAATGTATTTGAAGATTGACTGTTTGGATTTATATCTTTTTCTTTTCGTTCGCGTACCGTTGATGGATAATTATTGTTGGCTGGACATGGTTGGCAACGTGTTTCTCCTGTTGATGTCCACCATGGTTCAATATTATATGTAGAATTGCATTCTTCAGCCTGTCCATCATAGTTATAGCATATTTTTTTTATGATATTTTTGTCAAAATCGCGAACCAATTTCAACCGATTAGATGCATCATATTCATAATAGGTAATTTTGTTATTTAAATCGCATTGACTTGTAATTCCAATTAAAGGAATATATGTATATGTAGTTATAATAGAATTTCGTGGAAAAAATCTTAATTCATCTATAACACCTGTTCCAGCAATTTCAATAGTAGTTATATTTCCATTGATTAAATACTCATAAAGTTTCCATCCGTTTTTATCAAGCTTTACATTACCTGTAATTCCATTAACTATACAATTACCCGAATTATTTTTTACCCAAACTGTTACTATATACTCCTTGGCTGGATCTGCATATAAATTATTAAAACTTATAGGATTGTTTAAATTATAAACCATTTCTCCTGTAGGAGCAGAATAGTCAACATAAGGGGTTCCGGTAAAAATAAAGTTACCAGACCCATTCGCTTCAAAAGAGGTAGCAGCTATTTCAGCGTGTTTTGCATTAGAGACTTCAGCAATTAGATATTCTTTATTATAATCCCATATTAAACTATTGTACATTTCTTTAGCTTTAAACTCTAACAGATTTCCATTTGATTGATCATACTTTGTATATTCTATTTTTGATTGCGTTTGTCCTGGGCCTGGATTCTCATTAATTATGACTTGGTGTTCTAACAGAATATTGTTCCATGTAGAAAAGGTCTTATTATATGAATAAGTATTTATTACTTGATTATTTTGCTTTACAATTTTTTGTTTAAAATTGGTCACTTCAGCAGGTCGTGTATAGTCAATATCATAAGTGTATTCATTAATCAGATGCGAACCGTTTTCAATAGATTTATCTTCCTTTTTCAATTGACCATTTGAATTATATTCATAAAATGAAGTTGTTTCATTCATATTGCCATTAACGTCAAAATTTGTTTCTGTTGAACTTGACAACATACTTTGTATACCGTAAATAGGATAATAACCAATTAATGTTCTTGGAGTTGAATTCCAAAAACAAGCATTTTGTAAACAACCATCAGGAAAAAACATACTACCATACCCAAATATTCTTGCTCCATAATAATTTAACGAGCTATTAGTTATATATTCTTTTATCTCCTTTCTAACCAAAAAGTTATCCTTATTATATATGCGTATTTCTTTTATTAATCCATTTTCTGGAATGTTTGTATTTTTTACAGTCGGTAGAGAAACCGATAGAGATGTGGAACCACTTGCACTATTATTTACGCGGTCTTCGGTATTATAAAAAATAGTTTCAATTTTTCCGTTAGATACCCCTGTACTATTAACATCTTCTTTAATAACTTTTCCGTAACCCACGCTATTATTTGAACCTAAAGAATTAGTTGAAAAAAAACCTTTCCCATTAATTTCATCAATTTCATAAAATTGAGCATCTAAATATTGAGGCGTTGTAAGATGAAAATTAGTCAAAGTAAAATGCCTAAAGAATTTAACTCGAACTGTAGCAATACCGTCAAAATATGAATAGATTGTTTGTTTAGCAATTTCATCATTAGAAAATAATTTGACTTTCTTAATACGTAGTCCGTTACCTGATGATATTTGATTGGCTGTTGATGTAAAGTCTGGAACCCAATAATTATTAAATTCGTTTAACTCGTATTCAAATTCAACTTTACCACCTGATGGGTATTTAATTTTATTCAATATTCCGGATTGAGCATATGTAAGATTAGCTGAATTATTATTCCCATTATCCCCTAAATCTGGTCTGTTTAGACGACTTGGATTAGGAACTAAATTTATATTTGATAATTGACCATTATAAAACCCCCAATAATCTTGTGCCAATGAATTTTTAGGTGGTAATTGATTTTCATTATAGTAAAAAGAATGTACTGCCCCATTGTCATCATCTATTGAAACTAATTTCAATCTATGATTTGGCATATCGCCAAATGTAGAAGCATTAAATGGAGTAAATACATTACCTCCAACATTAGATGAAAAGTAACTGTAACTTAAGTTATATCTCTTTATGAATTTACTTGAAATTATTTCAATTTTATCTAGCTTTTTTCCGCCAATCAAATCGGTCCTTACAGATGTATTAAAATTTATTTGTCCTTTTGGAAAACTAATAGAAGTTAAGTAGAATCTATTTTCTTTAGATGTAGATATAGTTTTAGCTATAATCCCTATTGTTGAAGCAGTATTTCCAGTACCTACATAAAGATCAGCATATCCAAGTACATTATATTGATTACTACTAGTAACTAAATTATATTGAGCTGTTTGATTTGTAATAATCTTATTCCATTTTTCAGAGTAACTTGGATAATTTTCAACAAGTGAGGATTGAGAATAGTTAAATTGAATTTGTTTATGCTTATTTGTAATTATCCTTGTAAGCATAAATATTTTAGAAGATGGAAGCTCATCTGAAGCTCCTCCCCAATTTAACCCTTCAGTTGTATATGAAGCACTTTTTATGGTATTGCTAATTTCAAAATAATAAAAATTTCCTAATGGATCAGAAATTCTGAATCCATTCCCAAATCTATAAGCCTTGTACCCTTTATTATTTAAGATAATCAGGTCATCAGTATATGGTTCCCTAATAAAGCTTATTGAATGTCCCAAAAAATTGGCAGTAAAAATATCAGGCTCGGAATCATATTCCGGCCATGTTAATAACTTTTCTCCAAGATTCTCCACCGTACCTCCTCCATTATTAAATTCACCATTAATAGGCACATAATACTGGGTTGAAACCATATAAGAATGGTAAGGTTGTGGATTTTGAATCGGGTATGGATTTGACCAGCCATTTCCTGGTTGATTTGACAAATTTGGATAATCTTCCCACCTCCATGGAAAGTCACATGGTACAGGGCAATTATTATAATCGGGCAATAATCTAATCACATTGGCATAATAATCCCCTGCCATTCCATAATCATCTAAATCATTAATTTCCTGAACAATACTTCCTATTTGTAAATTCCAGCCAAGACCAACCCAGCTTGCTTCTTCATTTACACGTATTCCTCCTGCATGATAGGTTAAATTTAAGGGAATTGAAATGCCGTCTTCTTGAATCTCAAAAATTGGTATAGATATATTTGGAATTCCAGTGTATTCACTAACTGGCATTTCCGTGTACTTTAGAAACTCGTATGCTGAAGGAGATGCAGGATGATAATTTTTCATCTTATACTCTGTGTTTTGAGATAGTACTTTTCCTGCAAATATGTTCAATAGAAATATAATGAGAATACTATGCTTCATAATATTTTATTTATTCAATATAGATATTTAATTAATTTAAACTATATCCAATTCTAAACAATATTGGCTGACTAACCGGTACATGTTGCCTTGCTAAAAAATCATACAGCAACTGCAATTTTGTCCCTTTTGTAAACTTTGATTTCAGGTTAATTTTTTTACTTATTCCAATTAAACCAGATTGTTGCCATTCATTGTATTTTCTTAATTGAGTGATATTCTTAAATGCAGCATTATAATTCATTTCAAACCCTCCTGAAATGTAGAATTGCTTTTTAAGCTTCCAGTCTATAAAACTCCTTAATCCCAATCCCTGGTGAGAAAAACGGATCTTTTCAATACTGCCGATACCTAACTTATATGAAGCTCCAATTCCTAATAAGCTTTTATCATTCAGTTTATAACCAACATGTAAACCAATATCTGCTGTGGTTGGCATTAAACTGTTATTCTTAGCAAACTGGTAATCAAAGCCATATTCAATCCGTTGTAAAAATGTTTTTGATTTTTGTTTGTTAGGTTTAAAATCAGGTATTTCTGTGTTGCTGTTACCTCCACCAGCTTTTAAAACCTTATCTTTTAATTTGGATATTTCAGCTTGTGCTTGTTGAATGCTTTGGGAAACAAGCTGGCTGGCATTCGGGCCTCCTGAAGAAATCCTGCCTTGTATCATTGAATTTACACTTACCCTTGTCTGAAGTCCTGCCAAATTAGGTGCAACAGAAATGCCTGACGCACCACCAAATAAGGAAGCTAATTCACTATTTTGTTGCATGAATTTCTTAAACGCCGGAATTTTGTTTAAAATCGTCTTGGCAGTTTCCTCTGCCTTTTTTGAATCAGAAAAAATCTCTTTATAATTCCGCAGTGTTTCAACATAATAGTAAGATTCCTTGTTGATTTTCTTTAAATATTTGCTTTTCCCAATGTACTTTACCGCTTCATCAATCAATTGCTTTTTCCTTTGTTTTATGAATTTTTCAACCGCTTCTGTATTGGCAACATCATCTTCCAGTTTATCTGCTTTTTTGGTCACTTCTGACAAAGGCTTTACAAATTTTGCATCCAACGAGTTTTTCTGAGTGCTTAAGTACTTGATATTAGTGGTAAGTTTATCCCGATATTCATTGTACTGGGTTTTGTAATTTCCTACTGCCGCTTTCCCTTCATTGTACTTTTTAAGCATCCCGCTAAAAGTCAGTTCCTCATTGGCAAAGAGCTTCTGTGCTGTCTCCGGGCTCACTTTCTCCAACATAGACCGTATCTTATTCTCCCACTTGCTGAGTTTGGCTAAGGTTTTTTCTGTTTTACCGGTAATTCGGCTGCTGTATGTAGAAATCTTCTGATCTACCTGTTTTATATACCTTAAGGGGATATCCTGGACTGTCTGAATAATACTGTCTGCCCTGGTAGTGTATGTAGAAATAGTTGCTTCGGATTTGTTTACTTGATTTATCAGTGGCCTGGTGAGGTTTTGCCATACACTGTCCTTTTGGGCCTGGCTTGCATAAGAAGTCAGGATAAAAACCAACATAAAGGTGAGCCGGCACTGACTCATGGTGAAGAATTTATAAGTGAACCATACTAAAATTAGTTACTAAAATATCCACCTTTCATTTGCACACTAAATTCAGATTAAAAACAACACAAACCATTACGGTTACTACCTGATTTTTTTGCGGTTATTACGCAATGCTCTTACGGAAAACACTATCTTTTAATTCGAAATAAATAATCATTCAAACATATAAGGAATGCCAATTCCCATTAAATCATTTATTTACTATTGCTTCCTTCAGTAACCCCACAAAAAAAGGGACTGTCTTTCAACAGCCCCTTAGTAAGGAATGATATGATACTATTTACTCTTTCACCAGCTTGATCGTCTGCTTCGCACTACCTTGTACTACCTGCAACATATAAATGCCGACTTTGAAATCGCTGCCGAAACGATATGGCTGCTTGATATTACCGGTTGCCTGGTAGATCTTCCTTCCAAGTATGTCTGTTACCGTGATGAAAACATTTTCATTGCTGTTCCCTTCCAGGGAAAGGTTGAACTGGGCAACTGACGGGTTAGGATATGCGCCGATTTTCAACACACTGTTCTCAGTGAGGTTTAATTCAGTGTTCGCTGCCGGAACACCTTTTGAATTGCCTGCAACCGGCGGGGTGCAATCATTCGGCAACACTTCAATGGAATACATGATACCGATACATGTCTTAGAATCTTTCACATACCCGTCGTAGATACCAGGAGCCAGGTTGGTAAACAGGCTGCCTGACTGGTAATTGTTTCCATCAATACTGTACGTGTACGGTCCAACACCACCTGTCCTGAATAATTGTATGCTGCCATCACTGGATGCGCAATTGCTGGCTGCTGTTACAAATGAAGTAACTGAAATAGTATTCAGGTTGATGGTTACGTTCGCTGTTCCTTCACAACCTTTGAAGTCCTTCACCGTTACTGCATAACTTCCGGCAGCCAGTCCTAAGAATGAGTTGCTTGACTGGAATGCACCGCCATTGATACTATACGTATATGGTGCAAAACCACCACCCACATTCACCCTGATGGTTCCATCATTCTGACAGGTGCTTGCATTGGTCTTTATTGTTGATACGTTTAAAGCAGCTCCTTGCGTTACTGTAACGTTTGCAGAAGCCACACAACCTTTTGAATCTTTCACATACACGGTGTATGCACCTGCAGGCAGGTTATTATAAATATGGCTGTTTTGGTAATTCACTCCATCCATACTATATGAGTACGGAGAAATACCGCCAGACCTGTATATTTCAATCACACCGTCGTTTGAGCAACTGCTTGCCGGCCTCATGAACGGCAATGCTACAACCGGGGCTGCGGCACCGATGGTGATTGATTTGGTTATCACACAACCTGCTCCGTCTTTAACATATGCCGTATATGTAGCGGCTGCCAGGTTGAGGAACGTATTGTTTGATGAATAGTTCACACCATCCAGGCTGAACGTATATGGTTGTACGCCTGCATTTGCATACAGGATGATAGAACCTGTATTGGCACAACTGGATGAGATGCTTCCGTTATTGGTAACAAATGCTGAGAACGCATACTGTATGTGCATGCCATTGATGGAAGCCTGGCAACCTGCCGCATCAGTTACTGTAACATTATAGTAACCGATATCCAGGTCACTCACTGATGAGAAATTTCCCGGATGAGCATATGGCACTGTGGCCCCGATACCGGTCAATCCAGACCAAACATAGTTATATGGACCGGTACCGCCTGTGGCATTGATGGTAATTGTACCATCTGGCATAAGGTTACATGCGCTCACATTGGTTCTTGTAAATGTGGCATTAGGCGGTGTGTTTACAATGATGGTTCCATTGGCGGTAGCCTGTGTGCAGGTACCCGTAGTTGTTACTGTATAATTATACGTTCCCGGTGCATTAGGTGTACCGCTGATGGTAAACACACCCGCATTATATGAGCCGGTTACTCCCGGAGGCAGTCCGGTTACTCCCGCTCCTGTACCGCCGCCGCCAACATTATAAACGATGTCAGCAATGGGCGCAGGGGCATTGAAACAGGCCGACTGGTTGTTATTGGCTGTTTGCAGTGTGATGGTTGCATCCGGGTTAACAGTAACATCAACCGGTACAACGGTTGTACCCTGGCAGCCGATAGCATCAGTGGTAGTAGCTGTATATGAATTAACACCGGCAGGTGGTGTTACTACCACGGATGGAGCCGTATTAGTAGCGCCACCGCCAGGTATTACTGAACCAAAACTACCCGGGCCGTTAAATACGGTAACATAAGCCCCCGGCTTGGTAATAGATAATGACCAGTTTACCAGTGTACCCGATGTTCCAAATCCATCATCAAATACCCGCAACGTCCATGCACCTGTTATCGGTGCACCATTTAAGGCACTGGCAGGAATTACTGCGTTGTAATTTCCTCCAAGATAGTTACCGTTTCTGTCAGGCGCCGTTGTGATGGTTCCTTCCGGCCTGTATGTTCCTGTAAAAGGCGCCGAATTGTTTCCGCTACTACCAATTACATTGGCGGCTGAAGTACTTAATACCGTATTGGTATAATTGTTACCTGAACCACCATTATCTGATGACAACAGCATGGCCCTGGTACCTGACGGGTCAACCAGGAAGATATCCAGGTGGTCGTCGTTATTATGCGTAATATTGAGCGTTACCTGCAACAGGTCTGTAGCGGCCAGTGTATTGGAACCGGCTGACAGGCTGATTGAAGAATAAGTATATGCAGAAGCGCTCCAGTCTGGAATGGCGGTTGATGTACTGTTAGAACCGGTAAATACGAGGTTCGGATTACCGCCACTATTCGTTGCCGTTAAAGTAGACGTGCTGCCGATACAAACGGTAGCCGGTGAAGCGCCGATGGTAACCACCGGAAGCGCATTAACGGTTATGGTACCAGTCATATTTGGATTAACACAAGGCCCAGTTGTTGTAACGGTATAATTATATACCCCTGCTGCAGTTGAGTTACCTGAAATGGTGAACACGCCTGCATCATAAACGCCATTGACACCTGAAGGCAGGCCACTTACCGTAGCGCCTGTGGCTGAACCACCAACATTATAGGTTATGGCAGTTATGGCAGTTCCGGCACAAACAACCTGCACATTATTACCTGAGGCAAGCGAAATGGTAGCATTGGCAGTAACCGATATGGTGCCGGTTAATGAAGTATTTACACATGGTCCGGTGGTTGTAATCGTATAATTGAAGGTTCCGGAAGCATTGGGTGACCCACTGATGGTAGCCACCTTTGTACCGGAAACATAGTTAAAGTTAACGCCTCCGGGTAAACCGGTCACCGTTACGCCTGTACCGCCACCGCCTACCTGGTAAACGATATTGGTGATTGCAGTACTGATACAAACGGTTTGTGCCGTAGTAGCAGGCGCTGATGTAAGGCTGATGGTTGAATTGCCATTTACGGTAAGCGTACCGGTTGTATTGCTGCAACCTGTACTAGTTTCTGTAAATGTAAAGGTGGCAGTTCCGGCAGAAACAGTCGTTACATTTCCTCCATCATCAACGGTTGCTACAGACGGGTTATTACTAACCCATGTTCCTCCGGTTGTAGGAGATACAGTTGTTGTTGAACCGGTACAAATGGTTGTTGGGCCGGTAAAACTAACCGTTGGTGCAATTACAGTAACGGTGATTGGCTGGGAACTGCTCACACAACCGGTAACACTGTTACGAACGGTTAATGTACCGTTATAGATTACTGTGCCGGCAGCAGCTCCCGGAATCACAATATTGATATTTCCTCCTGAAAGTGTTGCATTCACCACATCAACAAAACCTGCTGTGTTGGCGGCTGCATCGTAATCTATACTATATTGGTTTGGAGAATTTGTTGTTGTATAAGACAATAAGGCGGAAGTGATGCCACGGCATACTTCAGGATTGGCACCCGTTGAAACGGTAGGTACCGGGTTAACAGTAACCGTACGCACCTGGCCTGCACTCACACAACCTGTTGTACTGTTCCTTACGGTAATCGTTCCATTATAAGCGAATCCTGGTGTTGCACCTGCAGGAACCACCATCACGATGGGTGATGCAGGCAATGCAGCATTAACCACATCAACAAAACCTTCTGCTTCCGCAGCGGCATCATAATCTATACTGTACTGGTTTGGTGAACCAGTTGTTGCCGAATAAGTAATATTAGCAGAAGTAGCACCTGAACAAACTGACGGGCTGCTTCCTAATGTGATTGTTGGTAAAGCATTAACCGTTACCGTTACCCTGTTCAAACATCCCAGGTTGTTGGTATACGTTATCACACTTGTTCCGGCAGTAACACCAGTTACCAGGCCATTGTTATCAACGGTGGCTACACCTGTTGAAGCAGATAACCATGGATTGGAGACAGCCGGTGTTCCGGCTCCGGTTAACTGGGTTGTTGCTCCTATACATACGGACAAAGTTCCTGTTATTGTTGGCGCCACACATGGTTTTAAAGCAATCAGCATACCTCCATACCTGTCACTTCCTGATTGTGTTACCGTTCCGTTTCCGGTTGCGCCAATAGTTGATTTTACGGCAAAACCGATACCTACACCAGGATCTGTGGTTGAATTGAACGGGTTATCTGCCAGTTCAGCCAGG
>WBZP01000411.1_pt2 | contig 35487 bp, 32 predicted proteins | sample 5204301 | NCBI WGS metagenome assembly WBZP01 (sample SAMN12412401, study PRJNA552823) | activated sludge metagenome | isolation source: activated sludge from nitrification reactor of wastewater treatment plant... | place: USA: Pennsylvania | collected 2017 | reverse complement strand
CTCCAAAGCTTGTTGAATCAATGATTGGGAGCCATCGTTGACAATTATCCAATCCGCATAAGTTTTCATTTCTTCTTCCGACAGCTGACTTTTTATCCTGCTTACAACATCTTCTTTAGTCATGCGACTGCGTTTCATGACCCTTCGAATCCTTATTCCTTCAGGACACGTGACCAGGATAATGTAATCCAATTCTTTGTAGCTACCCGACTGTATTAAAAGAGCAGCTTCTTTCATTGTAATTGCTGAGGTCTGATTTGCCTGCCAGGTTCTGCCGTCTGCTATTACTGCAGGATGTACAATATTATTCAGAGCTTCACGCATTTCAGGTTTGTTGAAAATCGTTTGGGATAAGAAGCTTCTGTTTAACCTCCCATTGCGGAAATAAGCATTCGGTCCAAAGAGTTTAATAATTTTTTGTTTCACCTCTTTATTGGCCGTCATTATGGTTTTGGCTCTGTCATCTGCATAATAGACGGGGATACCCATGGTTTCAAAAATCTTGCAAACAGTAGATTTTCCGCTACCTATTCCGCCTGTTATACCTACCTTGATCATGGCCTTTCCAAAATTTGCGAAGCTATATTACAAAAGGGAACCGTGGTATCATCGTGTATCATTTCATCGGGAAGTTCCAACAACAAAGATCGCAATTTCAGGTATTTTGCGTTGAATTCAGAAACACCGCAACTGGCTTCTATGGTTGCTCTGTCTTCGAATTTTTTTTCACCTACTTCAAAATCCACTGATTTTAAGGCATTCAAGACCTGCCCCATTTCTGCATAGTCCACTGAAAAGACCGTACGAATCAACTCTTGTTTGGCTACTTTACCTGCCATATTGAGAACTTCGGCAGCTGCTTCTTTATAGGCCGTTATCAAACCGGATGCACCCAGTTTGGTGCCTCCATAATAGCGTACAACAAAGACCGCAACATCGGTGATATCATGGCTGAGGATTTGTCCGTAAATCGGTTTACCAGCCGTATTGGATGGTTCTCCATCATCCACCATCCTAAACCGATTGCCCTCGGATCCCAATCGGTAGGCATAGCATATATGAGTAGCTTTGGGGTGCAACTTCCACAACGCATCGAGTTTTGTCTCTACCTCCTGTTCTGATTTTGTGGCACAGGCATAGGCAATAAATTTGCTCGCCTTCTCTCTGGTATCGGTAATGGCATCTCTTTCAATGGTGTAGTATGTGTCACCTTTTATGTCCATGGAAGCGAAAGCAGAATGATGGCTACGATGGCCAATATAAATCCTTTCAGGCGATTGGGTGTCAGCTCCTCTTTAAATAACAAAATGCCGGTTGTGGTTGTGAGCAGAATAATGGAAACATTGAGGATGGGAAACAAAACACTGCCTTGCCAACCGTGGCTCAGTAAAACCACAATCAGATAGATTGAAAAAAAATTGGGTATGCCCAGGGCAATACCGGCTCCAACGTCAAGCCAACGCCATTTTTCACCGGTTTTAAAGTCACTGGCCGCAACATATATAAGTCCTGATAATCCGGCGAACCCAAAAAGCGATGCCGTAAACAGCAAGCCATGACCTGAAGAAATTCCTTGTTTTTCTGCCAAAAACAAGCTGAGATCAACCATACTGGAGCCAAACCAAGTAAGCAGGGGTAAAGAGAAAATGGCCTTTGAAAAGGGTGTGGACGTTACGGTAGATCTTTGCGCATTGATATAAATAACCGCTAATACAGCGCAACATAAGCCCGCCAATTTCCAGGGAGTGGCCAGCTCATGGTAAACGAGTAGGGCCACCAATACTGGTATGATCAAAGACAGCTTCTGAGAAGTTGTAGCCACCATTACCCCATGCCCGGCCACTGTGCGACCGATGACCAGGAATACCGAAAAGAACAGGATCCCCATTGGAACTGACCACGGCAAAAGATTTGATAGTTGAGGCAGGGATGACTGGAAGTTGGAAAAATCAGAAACCAGTGCAGTAAGCACGCATGTGAAATAGTTGATCACAATTGCTCTTTTGACGTCTACCTGGTAAGTTGGGAAGATTTTAAAAATGACAGCAACCAGCACATTGAGCAGAATACAGAGAATTAAAATCAAACCTGTGAATTTATTGGCTAAGGTAAAACAATCCTAAAGAAGCGCTTTTGATTTGAGGTGAAAAATGTATGGCCGACAAGATATTCTATAGCGAGTTCTTGGGTTGGATGCATATGCTCATGTCCAAGCTTACAGCAGAATCGAGGGATAATGGCAAAAAAAAAGACCCACCTAAGTGGGTCTTTACTGTATTTGTATAAATGGTAGCTCTACAGTTGTGTATTAAAATCCGTATCCTACGGATAAGGTAATTTGGTTGGCACCTGTGCGGAATTTTGATTTTGCTGCACCAAAGAAGACGTGGTCACCAATGGTGGTCAAAGCGTTTTCATATCTCACGTCGATGGCCAAATTGCCTATATCATAACCCACAGCGCCGGAAAATCCGTACGTCATAGGGGCTAATTTCTCAACATAGGTAGGAATTTCGGTAAAAGCAGATTTGTGATCTGCCAAAAAGTGGAAGACAGGACCAAAGCCCAATCTGATGTTGTTGGATGTGATTCCAGCGTTGATGATCAAATCCATTGTTTTCCATTCTTCGGTAACCATTTTAGGCTGGTTGTCGCGTGTGTTGTAAGTAACCTGATCAAAGCCAAGGCTGTAGCTGCTAAAAAGGGCATCTACTTGCAGGTAGCTCCAACCCATCACTTTTTTTGCGTAAATACCTGCACTGAAAACAGGAGATGCTTTGGCAAACGTCAGTTTATGCGTTACGTAGTCGTTTTCATTACCGGCGTAAACGGATTCCGGTCTGGTGGGTATAATACCAATACTGGTTTTAAATCCAACGGTTCCCTGGGCTGAGGCGGCCAAAGCGGTCAATAAAAAGACGGCCATCCATAGTGTGTTTCTCATTTTGTATTTCTTTATTGTGTTTTATACTATATATTCGTTTTTTTAAAACGAATAAAAAATTCACATATTGTATTTATACGACAAAATATTTCCCTTCACCCCCCTATTTCAACCCCTCACAATATTTTATTTTATTTTTAGAACTAATCATATAATAAATAAATTAATATGATTGAATGATCGAAAAAATAACGTCAAATATTTTACAAAACTTATTACTGGGAGAATAATCTGAACAGCAAGGCCTGAATTAAACAAGGAAATACTGAACATGTTTGTCGTAAAGTTCACAATTATTTCCCAATATTAGACAATTATTTTACATATTTCCCCTTGTCGGGAGCCAAATTAGTTTACTTTGAGGCCTATATTTGCAAAAAAAATACAAAATGTCTGGGGGAAGATATGAGCAACGTGGGGTTTCGGCCGATAAATCAGAGGTGCATCAGGCCATAAAAAATCTCGATAAAGGACTTTATCCCAATGCATTTTGTAAAATCCTACCCGATATTGCCGCAAACGATGCATCTTATTGCAATCTGATGCACGCTGATACCGCGGGTACCAAGACCAGTCTGGCCTATGTTTATTGGCGGGAGACCGGAGACTTGTCGGTATGGGAGGGCATTGTACAGGATGCCCTGGTAATGAACCTGGATGATATGGCTTGTGCCGGTTGCATCAATGATTTTGTCGTTTCATCTACCATTGGAAGAAACAAAAACCTGATCCCGGCTGAAGTATTGACAGCGCTGATTGAAGCAGCTCCGAAATTTGCTCAGGCAATGGAAGCTTATGGCATCAAACTCCATTTGGCCGGTGGAGAAACAGCAGATGTGGGTGACATTGTAAGAACGGCCGATGTGGGCTTTACCGTCTTCAGCAGAATGCCCAGAAAAGATGTTATCAACATTGATATAAAAGAAGGCGATTACATTGTGGGCTTTGCCGGTTATGGACAAACCAACTACGAATCATCCTACAACGGAGGTATGGGCAGCAATGGACTTACATCCGCCAGGCATGATGTATTTCATTCGTTATATGCTGAAAAGTATCCTGAATCTTTCGACCCGGGTATAAACCGTGCGCTTGTGTATAGTGGCAGTAAAAAACTAACCGACACCGTTGAAGTGAATGGCTCGGTTACTACCCTGGGAAAATTGGTTTTATCCCCTACCCGCACCTTCCTTCCCCTGCTCAGCAGATTAGTACCGGCATACCGAAACCAGATCCATGGCATCATACACAATACCGGAGGCGGCTTGTATAAAGTTGATAAATTTATTGGAGAGGGATTATGCGCTGTAAAAGATAATTTACTTCCCGTTCCTCCTTTATTTCAAATTATAGAACAAGAGTCGGGAACAACCCACATGGATATGTTTAAGGTCTTTAACATGGGCACCCGATTGGAAATATATACACCCGACCTGAAAGCTGCTGAAATCATGATTGAAGAGGCAGGAAAACTGGGAATCCAGGCTCAAATTATTGGACGTGTTGTATCCGGAGAGAATGAAAAGGTGAAAATAGTACATTAGAAATCTGCTCCAAGTACGTCCGGTTATTGATCAGAAAGATCACTCATTGGGAACTTTCAGCCCAATTCCACAACGCATTTATATATCAAAATAACTTAAAAAAAATAGTTATTGGCATATCACCGAAATGAAAGCCAATAACTATTCATTATTTAAGGATCAGATTTACAGTTGTGTCAATGTGACAACAAACTCAAATCCTGCATCCCATTCTGTTGTAAAAGAAATCGTTTTAGTAGCAGGATCAACCGTAAAAGCAGTCATATTCAAAGCACCACCAAAATCCCCTACTTCTACTACATCGGTGAATGTAAAGTTATTGGCAGCAATATCATTGGCCTTCACTTTCATTCCTCTGGCAGCATAGGTATAGCCATATCCTCTTCCGTAGTCATAGTAACCACCAATCGCATCAGAAAGTTGGAAAACGCCTCCCCCCAAGTCTTTAATAATAATGGGGCCCATATCAAAGTACTGAGGATTCACAGCACCATTTCTTACTACGGTTGAAGTATACATACCAGCAATGCTGTTGACAAAGTCGCCCGGACACTCCTGCCAGACAACACTTCGCTCAGCGGCGCCTGGAATTCCATCCTTATTTACAGCACTGTATGAAATGCTGTAAATGTCAGGGCCATTGATGGTTGCTGAATTAAAATATTTACCCGTGATAACTGTGTTGACTGGAATTTGTTTTCCTTGTTCCTCAGCTATCAAGCCCTCATCTGTAAAACCTCCTGAGGGATTACAGCCCAGATCAATTTCTGCGGCACCCTTCATGGTTAGTTTAGGCAAATATGTAACTTCCGAGGCCACCGCTGTGTTGACTGCCTCATCGCAGCTCGTGATGACCAGCGTAGAGAGGCCTAATATAATAGCAATATATAATTGTTTCATTTATTTAATTTTTAAAATTATCAATTATCCCAAAAGACTTTTTCTGTAATAGTTCTCTGAGCCGGTGCATTGGGGTTCAAACTTCTTTCAGTAGATGGATATAACCAAACTGAAGGATACGCTTTGTTGGGCAGTACAGAAAGAGGTGGGTACTGGAAAATACCATTGGTGAACAACCTGCTGGCAGGTCTGTCGAATCTTCTGGTTTCAATCCATCCTTCATCTTCCTGAGTTCCATTCATGGATATCCATTTTTGAACAGCAATTTTGTCCAGTTTGTTGTCCAGACTTCCACCATAATTCAAAGAAGAGATGTAGGTAGATGCTCCATCTACACCCAGGTAACTGAAGTTGTTACTGATTGCATTGGCAAATGCAGTGGCGTCGTTGTCAGCAGTACCATATCTGGCAGCCGCTTCAGCTCTCAAAAACCACACTTCCCAATCACTCATCAAGATAACAGAATTAGAAGGTCCATAGGCAATAGCAGAAGATCCGCTATAATCTGAGGCTGGAGCTGTAAAAGGTTCATTATCGATGGTACCCTGATTGATACCTCTGATTTGACCATTAAATGTACCTGAGGTGGCAGGTGAATAAAATGCCCTAAGCCTTGGGTCGTTTAAGTCATTTAAAACATTAACCGTAGCATTACTGGCAAAATAGAAGTCACCAACTCCAAATTCAAATGATGCATACATTGGATTTTGACTTCCTGCTACACCGCTAAAAGGCATGGCAGCAACATCAGAGGCATTCTCAATAAAATTATTGCCGGCTACCAATGCTTTAACTGCATCACCTTTTGGAGATACTTCAGATAATCTCATCAACATTTTCAATTTGAGAGAATTTCCAAATTTGATCCATTTTGACAAGTCACCCTGATAAACGTAATCATCAGCACCGATTTCATCCGGAGCTGTTTCCAGTTCTGCAATTCCTTCGTCCACCAATTTTACCAACTCTCCATAAATGGTTGCTGCATCATCGTATTTTGGAGTTTGAATGCCTCCGTCTTCCAATTCTCCGGAGATTGCTTCAGAGTAAGGTATATTTCCGAAGTGGTCAACCAAGCCCTGGTAAACGTAAGCCGTAAGCAAATCACCTACGCCCTTATAAGCACGGCTATTGCCTTTTCTGAGGAACTTAAGATCTATCAGGATTTCTGAATAAGCTCTTCCCCAATAACCATCAAAGTCTCTTGGTTCAGATACATACCTTTCCTGATTACCAATAGATACTCCAATTCCCCAAGTGTAGTATTGTGCCCAAAGGAATGAACCTGAATTCAAATTGGCATCCACCATATAACCCAATTGTCCCAATGCGCTGGAAAGGACCTGGCTGTTTTGGGCAGTTGGTGAGTTATTAGGGTCTATGTTTACTTCATCAAATGGCGTCTCACAACCTGAGATTGCAATAACCAGGATTACTAAAAACGCCTTTATTGAAAATTTAATCTTCATACTTTTCAATTTTTAGAATGTTAATTTTAAATTGACCCCCATACTTCTGGCAGAAGGAGTCTGAGTTGTTTCAACACCGGTTGCATTTCCAGTAAGTCCCGGACCATTGATTTCAGGATCCGCATAAATGTTGTCAGATGGCAACCAGAATTTCATGTTTTTGCCAAAGAATGACAAGGTAGCGTCTGTTATTGACAACTTCTTCAACCAGTTTTTGGGGAAATTATAGCTCAAGCCTATTTCTCTCAATTTGACGTAGCTGGCATCAATCATGTAAGTCGCTGCAGATGGGTCGTAATTGGTGAAATAATCCTGCTCAGTGATTTTAATGTCATTAGGTGAAAAAGTTCCATCCCCATTATCAATAACTGAATTGGGATAAACAAATTCCTCTCTGTTGTGATCGATAGTGTTAAGTGCAGTACCGTTGAATTCTGTAAAGAATTTTGTTTGAGAAAGGAATTTGCCTCCGTGTTTAATATCAAATAAAATGTTAAATCCAAAACCCTTATAAGAAAGATTGGAACCAAGGCTAGCCATATAATCCGGCTGGAATGAACCCAGGTAAACTTCTTCTGTTGTATAAAGCGGATATCCGGTATTTGGATCTACAATTACCTGACCTGCATCGTTGGTTCTAGGAGCCAGGCCTTTGAATGTACCAAATGGCAATCCTTCTTTGGCTACGATGGAAACACCTGTAGTATAGGGTCCGCCCACTGCAAGTTCATCAATTTCGTCTGTTATTTTAACAACCTTGTTGACGTTCCTTGAATAAGTACCAAACAATTCCCAGTTCAATCCTTTTACCAAACCATAAATTGGCTTCAACGTCACTGTAAGTTCATGACCCTTGTTGGTCATCTCTCCAATGTTGGCCACAGTCCTTGTAAATCCTGTTGATGAAGGCAAGCTGATCTCTACAATTTGATCAGAGTGACTGGAGGAGTAATAGGTATAAGCTACATTCACCCTATCTTTAAATAAGCCCAAATCGGCACCAAATTCAATGGTAGAAGTCAACTCTGGTTTCAGGTTTGGATTTCCAATTCGATTGCCGGTTGTGAAACCTGGCTGTCCGTTCAATGGGAAGTTGATAGAATAAGTGCCCAATGTTTGAACGGTTGGATTACCCACATAGGTAGATTTCAACAGGTACAATCCAGCATCCTTTCCTGACGTACCATAACTTGCTCTGAGTTTGAGGAAATTTAAAGCATCATTTTTGATTCCCAACATATCTGAAACTACGAGTGAACCACCAATGGCATTGTAGAAAAATGAATTGTTGGAAGATGGCAAGGTAGATGACCAGTCATTTCTGGCTGAATATTCAAGGAATGCATAGTTCTTGTAACCCAATCTGGCATTACCCAAAACACCATATAATCGATAAAGCGTATTGAACTGAGAAGATCTGGCAGCCTGTACACTGTTGCTTAGGTTGTACCAGCCTGAAACTACCAATCCTCCCTGGGTTTCCCCTGTCAATGATTTGGATTCTCTTTGGAACCAGTTGTAACCTCCTGACACATCAAGGCTCCAATCATTGTTCAACTTTTTGGTATAGTTGGCAAGAACAGTCATATCAATGTTGATATTCTGCTTAAAGAAATTACTGTATCCGCCAAATGATTCGTGTTTGGTGTTTCTGGATGTAAGACTCAGATCATCTCCCCAAATCAACTGGGTAGCAGGCTTAAATTTAGGTGTCCAGGTATCCACGTTGGTGGTTACCAGGTTGGTACCAAATCTACCTGTCAGACTAAGGCCCTCAGTAAGTTTGTAGGTCAATGCAGCATTTCCGAGTAAGTTGTTGATTTTACCATTGTTGCCGTATTGATTCAAAATATAATAAGGGTTTACTGAGTTATATGATCCCCAATATCCGTTGATATCGTAAAATGGATTGGTATAATCTCTCAATTCACTCAATGGGATGTTTACAGGCGATTGTAAGGCCATTGCATAAGCATTGTTTCCTTCAAAAGCCCTGGAACCTTCCTGTGCTGTATTCTGATTTGTATTGGCATAAGATATTTTGAAATCAGATCTCAATCGGCTGCTCAATTCAGCACTTGCGCTAAATGTAAGGGTATTCCTCTTGTAATATGTATTGTCAAGGATACCATTTTGCTTCACGTTAGAATAGGAACCATAATAAGTAAACCCTTTTGTCGAACCAGATATTGACAGTGCATTGGAAAGGGTGTTACCTCTATTGAAAAATTCTTTGAGCTGATTAGGCGCTGCACTGTAAGGTCTTGTCAAAGCTTCCAAAGCACCATCTCCATCGGTATCAATGGGAGAAGTCCAAGGTCTAACCACACCGTCCAAAGCAGGACCCCATGACCAGTTTTCTCCTGAATCCAGGTGAGCAGAGTCATACCCTTGTCCGAATTTGTCTTGACGCTTTAAAACCACAATGGCATCTTCTGTTGAATAAGAAGAATTCAAACTGATTTTCATATTGGTCCCTTTGTTGCCGGCTCCTGTTTTGGTCTTGATCAAAACCACTCCGGAAGCCCCACGGGAACCATACAATGAAGTAGCTGAAGGGCCTTTCAGGATGGTTACGGATTCGATGTCATCAGGGTTGATGTCATTAAACCTGTTACCGTAATCGGCATAACCGGTAGTAGAAGAACCGGCACCCCCGGAAGTTGATTCATTGTCGATTGGAATACCATCTACAACGATCAGGGCGTTGTTGTTACCGGTAAGTGATCCTTCACCACGCAAAACGATTCTTGTGGAAGCACCTACGGATCCTGAACCGGTGGTTAACCTCACACCGGCAGTTTTACCCCTCAAAGCTTCGAGCGTGTTTTTGTTGGGCAAAGAAAGAAGGTCTTCACCGGAAACCGTTTGGTTTGCATACACTACATTCCTGGAATTTCTTTCTGTACCCATTGCCGTTACCACAACTTCGTCCAACAATTGGCCTTCCGTTAAGGTAACTTCAACCTGATTTTGATCTGTTACATCGATTTCCTGATCTGAAAAACCGATGTAACTAATGACCAGTTTTTTCATGCCCTGTGGTACGGCAATCGAAAACATTCCATCAATGTCGGTAACCGTACCGACATTCGTGCCCTGTACCACGACGTTTGCCCCAATGAGCGGCTCGCCCTTAGAGTCCTTTACCGAGCCGGTAACGGTCTTTTGGGCCAGACCCATTGTCGCAAGGCCAAGCAGTACAAATAAAAGTAGTGAGAGTTTCTTCATACTAATATTGATTTAGTTAGTTAAAAAATTAGATTTTGTTTCGTTAGTAGTCATAGAAATATTAACAGATTGTTAAGACATTTCGCTGCCTGCAAAGTAAAACAATTTTAAATAAATAGTAAAAAACAGATAAAAATAACACAAACCACTGTTTTTCAGTGGTAAAATAAAAATAATCAGGAATTATACCAAATTAAATTCCGAAATTCATAATATCCAATGTGTTAAATAGAATTTAATATTGTGATAACGTTTGTGGAAACAATAATGATTTTTTCTTATTTCTCTTTTAGTAGGTTGAGATACATCTGAATGGTGTTTTTCAGTCCAAAATAGAGTGCATCGCAAATTAAAGCGTGACCAATAGAAACCTCATCGAGGTTTGGAACATTGCGTTTGAAGTAAGCAAGATTAGCCAGGTTCAGGTCGTGACCGGCATTGAGTTCAAGTCCCATTTCTTTCACTTTTTCAGCTGTCTTTAGATAAGGCAAAATAGCTTTTTCCGGATTTTCACTGAACTCAGTGGCATAATGGCCTGTGTACAATTCAACTCTGTGCGCTCCCACTTCAGCCGCTTCCTCTACCCTGAGGGGATCCGGCTCAATAAATAAAGAAGTTCTGATGCCCAGCTCATTGCAGGTGGAAATGATGCTTTTCAACATTCTACCATGCTGTCTGATGTCCCAGCCTTCACTGCTGGTTAAAACGCCCGGTGGATCTGGCACCATTGTAAACTGGTGGGGTTGGGATTGATAAACCCATTTGAGCAACTCACCCGACGGATAACCTTCTATATTGAGTTCAGTACTTACAACTTCCTTCAACATAGGGATATCTGCATATCTGGCGTGTCGCTGGTCGGGACGTGGATGGATGGTGATTCCTTCTGCTCCAAAATGTTCGCAATCACGGGCCACAGCCACCAAGTCAGGGTTGTTGCCTCCCCTGGAGTTTCTAATAAGAGCTACTTTATTTAAGTTGACGCTTAGCCTGGTTGACATATCAATTTTTTTACACTTAATAATCCATCACAAATAACATGAATCTGGATGTAACAGACAATAAAGATATTCAAAGCTGATAACAATTTATGCTTAGCACTTCATATGATTGTCTCAGGGTCTCTTTGAATAGATAGAATGAAAATACAACAGTAAGAAAAATAAAAGGATAGGTGTAGCATCCTTGTGGCATCCATGTTCATTGGGTTCGAATCATTATCTCATCAAAACTCTCCGTTTCAGTTAACAATGTGAGAGAATCCCTACCTTTGCATCACATGTCAACTTTGGAATTAATAAAAAATAGCAGGATCAAATGGCCCATTAGCCTTTTTATCCTTGTTATTTGTTTTGTCTTGGGCGCTGGTATCCTGAGGGGCATCCTCTTCCTCAACGGAATCCCTATTGATGACAATCAGAGCCTGGTTGACCTCCTGGCTAACCCCGAAAAAAGATGGGTCATTCGTTTGGCCTTCGGAGCGAGCCATTTTGTAGGTTTTATTCTAAGCAGCTTTGCCATAGGTGCTATTCTGGGTTATATCCATATGCCGAAGATTGTCACCTGGATAAAAGGATTTCAGGTAAAGCAACTGGCAGCGTGGTTAATGCTGCTGCTTGTATGCTATCCATTTGCAGGAGCACTAGGCTACCTGGCAGGCAAAATACCATTGCCCGAATGGTTGTCGGAAGCAGAAGATTCGAGTTATCGTGCATTGGAAGGACTCATAACGATGGAAGATTCCTGGCAACTGCTGGGCAACCTCATCATCATAGCCATTATTCCCGGCGTTGGGGAAGAAATGTTTTTTAGGGGCATCATTCAGACCTATCTTCAAAATAGGTACCGGTCTCAATGGATAGTGCTATTGGCAAGTGCTTTTATCTTTGCCGCTTTTCACCTACAGTTTGCTGGATTTTTTCCAAAACTGGTCATTGGTTGGGTATTGGCCGCTTCTTATTATTACACCCAAAACTTAATTTATCCCATCCTTATCCACATGATCAATAACGGATTTCAGGTATGGGTAGCTTATCTGCATCCGGAACGCATAGAGGAAAGCGCCGATATACCTGCACCAACCGGGGTCCAGGTCATGCTGGTTGTATTAACATTACCGGTGATTTATATTTTGTTTCAATACATTACAAAAAAGTATAAGGATGGAAGAAGTATTGAAAACGAGACTTAAAACAGCTCTTGTTTTTGGCATTGTGGTCATAGGACTGCTGCTTATGGGAAAAATGGGGTTTACCTTGCTTACAGCCAGCGTGATGATCGGTGGCATGTATGAATATGCTCAGATCACACGGCAGCCCAAATGGATGAAAACAGTCGCAATTGTGCTGGGAATATTGGGTTCTGCCCTCTTATTAATAGGCAACCCATACACTCAACTTAACTTCATGGTGATTATGTTGGCTGTTGTCTTATATACATTTTTCATCATAGCCATGTTTTTTAAAATTGCCCTGCCCCACCAAAAAGCTGGATTGGTAATGATGATTTTGTACCCAGCACTGGCCCTTATTCTTCCGGTATCTGTAACGGGGGATGCTGCGTGGGATATGCACTTCTGGGAATGGTCTCTCGTATTAATCTGGATCAGCGATAGTGGAGCTTACCTGGTAGGCAGAAAATTGGGCAGAATCAAACTTTTCGAAAGGGTTTCTCCTAAAAAGACCTGGGAAGGGACCCTGGGAGCCGGGCTTTTTACCCTGGCCGGCGGTGCACTGATATTCCTGTTGGAAAAGGAGATGACGCTCGCATTTTGGTTGCTTACGGCTCTGTTGGTGTGGATTACCGGCACACTCGGGGATTTGTTTGAATCCTACATCAAAAGAACGTTTGAAGTAAAGGATTCCGGAAGTTTTTTACCCGGTCACGGAGGATTTCTGGATAGATTTGATAGTCTCATCATGGTGATACCTTACCTTTGCGCATTATTGTGGATAAAACATTTGATTATATGATACACAGGGAAGGATACCCAACACTGATAATTTCTTTTATACTCCTCACGATTTTATGCATCATTACCCGAATGGTCATACCTGCTTTATCGGATGTGGTTCTGATTTTTGCAGGTGGCTTATATGTCTTTTTACTTTCCTTTTTCAGGAACCCTAAAAGAGAAATTCCCGAAAAAAGCAACAACATCCTATATGCACCAGCTGATGGTAAAATTGTAGTCAATGAAAACACCGTTGAATCCGGTTATTTGGGTGCAGAGTCCCGTATGGTGAGCATCTTTATGTCTCCTTTAAATGTGCATGTCAACAGGCATCCCATTGATGGTACGATTCTGCATAGTGAACACCACGAAGGCAAATTTTTACCGGCATGGGATCCCAAAGCGTCCACAGAAAATGAACGAACAACCGTAGCTTATCAAACACAGCATGGCACCATTGTGCTTAGGCAGATTGCTGGTGCACTGGCTAAAAGGATTGTGTGTTATGCGCAAAAAGGCGACAACGTCAAACAAGGAGCAGAGATGGGTTTCATCAAATTTGGTTCAAGGGTCGATATTTATCTTCCACTCAATGCAGAAGTAATGGTTGCTATTGGCGACAAGGTAGAAGGCAACCGAACAGTTATAGCCAAATGGTAAATCCTCATTTTTCAGGTTTTGTCAATGTGGTGGGTCATGCCAATGTAGGAAAATCAACCTTGTGCAACCTGTTGATGAAGGACAGGTTGTCGGTGGTAAACTCCAAGCCCCAGACCACAAGACACCGGATTTTAGGCATTATCAGCGAAGACAATTTCCAGATTGTCTTATCAGACAGTCCCGGACTTATCGAGCAACCCTCCTACGAGCTTCAGAAGAAAATGAATGAGTATGCATTTTCGAGTTTTGAAGATGCAGATATTATATTATTCGTTACTGATCTTTTTGACAGCTACAAAGAGGATGAAAAAGTACTCCATTATCTGAAAAACACATCAACGCCTAAGTTTCTCATTATCAACAAAACAGATCTCGACAAAGAAGAAAAGAGCGCAGCCTTGGCTGAGAAATGGAAAGAAACTATTCCTTTTGAAGAGACCTTTTTGATTTCGGCTAAAGAAGGACAAGGCACTGAAAATCTGCTGCAAAAGATTGTGTCTTATTTGCCGGAAGGGCCTGTTTATTACCCCAAAGACCAATGGACAGATAAACCGGAACGGTTTTTTGTCAGCGAGATCATACGCGGGCAGATTTTGTCACTGTATAAACAAGAAGTGCCTTATTCTTGCGAGGTAGTCGTGGATCAATTCAAACACATTACCTCCAAAACCGGACCGATGATTCATATTTACGCCACCATTTTTGTGGATAGAAAAACGCAAAAGGCAATTATTATTGGAGACAAAGGCAGTTCCATCAAAAAATTAGGAATGCAGTCGAGGCTGGAAATTGAAGCCTTTTTTGATGAGAGGGTACATCTGGAACTCTATGTGCAGGTAAAAGAAAACTGGAGAAATACCGATCAAAACCTTAGGGGTTTTGGCTACCATTAATCAAGAACTGAATTGAAATCTGGAGTTGAGCTGGGACTTTGATTCAATAATAAAACAGCCGTAATAACTTACAGCTGTTTAAAAGTTGATTTATTTTTAGATGGCTGCCATGAAACGAGCAACACCCCTTTGTGCTTTTTCCAACACTTCGTAGTTGATGCTGTATTTCATAAACTTCCCTGATTTTTCAACGCTTACAACACCTGCCAGTTTAAGCACTTTTAAGTGTTGAGATGTTAATGACTGTTCCAGCTCAAGGGCATTGTAGATTTGGTTGACATTGATTTCCTGATTGGAATCGATAAATGTCAAAATCTTCAACCTTAGGGGGTGAGCAAGAGCTCGCATGAGCTCACAGGAATAATCAAGTTTCTGGCTGTTAATTACAACTTTGGTGTCCCTCATAATTAGTTTCTTATTTTTTTGACCTTGATGCAAAGATCAAAAAAAAAGTAATAAGTTGGAAAATATATTAAATAAAATTTTAATATTTTTTTCGAACTTATTACAAAAAACTGATAATCAAGCTAGTGTAAATACAACCAAATGATCTAAGTTGGAATTAAGGAATAGGATTATGCAATTTTAACCTGCCAGGTCTTCCACCAGGGTGCCAATTTGGGCTAACCTGTTTTTGTTGATAGAGTAATAGATAAATTTACCCTGTCTTTCTGTGGTCACTACCCCAGCCCTTCTCAAAATTGCCAAATGCTGAGATGCTACAGATTGTTCAAGTCGCAACTTGATGTAAATATCTGTTACTGTCAGTGTTTCACCATCTTCCAGTAAATCAATTACACGTTGGCGCAATTTGTGGTTGACAGCCCTCAATACAAGCACTGCTTTTCTTAAATCGGAATAGTCGAGCTGGATTTCCTTGTCCCCCTTCCTTAAAGTTACCGTTTCGTTTTTCTTATTTCTCATTTAAGATTGTTTATTAGATCACAGAATACTTTTCCTTAAAAACAAAAGCTGTGCCAAAAAACAGAAAAGTGTTAAAGGATTGTAAAATTTATGCTTCAGAAATAAGAACTTGTTAATTATATTAAAGTAATGTTAATACGTAAAGAACGTAAAATCACCTAAAAAAGTTTAATTATTTATACTTTTTTAGATTGGGTGATGTTTGGGGGTAGTAAATAAAAAGGAGAAAAGGAAGCAATATTCTCAAAATTCTTAGCCTCAAAAGAAAGCCTGGCCTGCCCATAAAGGGTTGAAGCCTGGCATTGGGAAGGGCCTGATTGTACTTTCGATGCCCATTTATAGGAAGAAATTTTTTTCTGACCATTGCCACAAACGACTACCTTGCCATTTAGGTAAGGATCAAAACACTCATCCGTGAGGGTTATTAGCGAAGGCTCCAGGATTTCGGTGCCTTGTCCATCGTATATACAACAAAATACATCTTGTCGTCTGGCATCCAGCATAGAAATGATGCAGTCGTATTTTTGGCTTTCTATAGCTTGCCAAGCCAGCGATTTCAAAGTTGGAATGGCGATGAGAGGGAGGCCGGATCCCAAACACAGCCCTTTTGCTGTGCTGGCAATGATCCTGAGACCTGTGTACGAGCCCGGTCCTGAGGAAATCACAATCGCGTTTAACTCCGCAATTTTTCTTTCAGCAGCGGAAAGTGCCTGCCCAATGGCCGGAGTAAGTTGTGCCGCCATTGAACTTTGCTGATCAAATGCCAGTTCTGACAGCACCTTTCCATTTTCAACCAGGGCTACAGACCATTCATCCGTGGATCCTTCCAGACAAAGAAATACCATTCTATTTCCTTTCGTAGTATTGAACCATCAGGCCGTAAGCTTCTTTTATCTTATTGTCGGCAAGGTAAGAAGACATGAGTTGCACAAAGCCGGCTTCATCCATTAACTTTTGTTCCTCAGTGATGGGTTCAAATTCTTTGGATTCAGGCAAAGTATTCAGGCCGGCTATCATGGCGATTTGATTACCCGTAAGGTGTGGATTACCACTTATGTAAGCTGGAAGCGCATCAAAACCCACCGGCAAATCTGTTACAGGCTGATAAATCGAACTTACTGCATTGCCACTGGCTCTCACGTAATACGTTCTTCCCATCCTGCCCATCAGATCAATTTTGTGGGGATCAATGCGATCACCGTCCAACACATTCTCATCAATGTGTAAACACAAAACATCACATATTATTAAGTGGCCTGCCCCACCCTGGTCGCCCAGGGCGATGATTTCCCTGACCCTGCATTCCATATTGACCGGAGACTCAGCGACCAATTTTGGTTTGACAAGGCTCGCCTGCGCTTTGGTAAGGCCACTTTTTAGAAATTCATCTACCTCTGTTGGGTATTCCGCACTTGAAATAGACATTTGGCGCACGATGTTGTAACTCACCATATTGACAACCAGCTCTTTGTTAACTTCAACGTTGTGAAGTGTATCCTTTGTGGTATTGTTGGAAACCCTTCTGTTGGATGAAAACACCACAATAGGAGGATTGGAGCTAAAAGCATTGAAAAAACTGTAGGGTGCCAGGTTGTCGTTACCATTTTCGTCCACTGTGCTTACAAATGCAATGGGCCGGGGAGCCACCGCGCCTATCATAAACTGATGCAGATCTTTGGTAGGCAGGGTACCCGGAGTAATGATTCTTTTCAAGTTGGTAAAAATTTATTTTTTAGGTTTCAAAAATACCTAAATTTGTTTAAACTTTTGTCGTTGACCATTGACACTATAACGGTTATTGTTGTTGCTTTGGGTTTTTACCTCGGCTACCAGCGTGGGCTCATCAAAACCGTATTTGATACCCTATCCTTGCTTATAGGCGTGCTGGCTGCACTGAAATTGAGTCCATGGACCATGGATGCCATAGAAGCCTTGTTTCATCCGCACAAATCCATTACCCTGATTTTGGGCATTGCCTTTACCTTTTTGGGTGTGATGATACTTATCCGGTTTGTTGGCAAAAAACTGGAAGACCTGCTTGAGGTAGCGCAAGTCAATTTTGTTAATAAGTTATCCGGTGGCAGCATCCAGGCTATATTTTTTGCTATTTTACTGAGTTATCTCGTTGGTTTTGCCGATAAACTGACATTGATCAAACCAGAAACCAAGAATCAATCGTACACCTATAGTCATCTGATGCAATTACCGGCTGTTTCCCAAAAATTGTTTTCCGGACTCAAGCCTTTGTTTAGTCGCTTTTGGCAAAAAACAACAGAAGCCGTGGATGCACTAAAAAAACCTGAGGAACCCAAGAAATGATACACTATTGGATAGAAGACAAGAAGATATTTAACCGAATTTCCAGTGTCTTTTTTTACCTTTCTTTTCTTGTCATACTAATACAAACGGTTGGTTACGGCTTAAAACTGTCTTTTATTGAGGAGTATTATGTTGCTTTCAAGGTCATCAACTTTGTTTTTGGCGTGTTTTCTGTCTTCTTCAGTGTGTACTTGTATTTAAAAGAAGATGAAATCATTCAAAAAATTGTCAAAGGAAGTTTTATAGGAATTTCTGTTTTCTATTTAATTGCTTCTTTTCAATGGTTGATCGACCAAAACTTTTTACCCATTGATACGAGAGGCAATGTTATATTTTTCTCGATTTTTATCGGCTTCCTTAGTATTTCCCAAAGACTCAACAGCCTGGGAAATCTGGGCTTACATTCGGCACTGATCTTTGTGCTAAGTTTTATCCTATTGATATTATGTGGTTCTTTTTTATTGCTTCTTCCCGCTGCTACTACCAATGGCATCAGTGTGATTGATGCAGTATTTACCATTACCAGCGGGGTGACCGTAACAGGGTTGTCCGTTGTGGATACCAACCTCGCCTTCACCACTTTTGGGAAGAGTGTGATTATGATATTTATCCAAATGGGGGGATTGGGTATACTTACATTTACTAACCTTTTCAGCTTGTTGTTCAAAACCGACCACAGCTTCCAAAACAGGTTGATGGTGAGTGAGATGATCAAAGAGCTCAACAGCAAAGATACTTTTACAACCCTAATGAAAATCGTAAGTCTCACCCTTGTGGTTGAGCTGATTGGCGCCCTGTTCATTTATATATCCATTTACAACGTACCCCAGATAGAAAACAAGGTTTTTTTCTCATCCTTTCACGCCATCTCAGCCTTTTGCAACGCCGGCTTCTCTACCCTATCCAATAACCTTTACGAGGAAAGTATAAGATTTAATTATTTCCTCCACATGGTGATTGGATGGCTCCTTGTGACAGGTGGCATTAGTTATTCTGTTATGATCAATCACAACAATATCATTACCAATAAGATTAAAAAGTTTGTCTGTTACGTAACCAATACCCGCAAAAAGGAAACATTGGCCAAGATGAGCAATAACAATTCATTGGTTATTTCCACTACTTTCTGGCTGTTGCTGATTGGAGCCATTTTGTACTACATTAATGAATATAACAATACCTTGAAGGATCATAGCTTTTGGGGCAAGATTTTGGTCTCTATTTTTAATTCAGCCACACCGCGGACAGCAGGATTCAACATTGTAGATATGACAGTCTTAACCACACCTACGATAATGATAACCATATTCTTGATGTGGGTAGGAGCATCTCCCGGATCTACCGGTGGGGGTATTAAAACCACAACTTTTGCTGTGAGTGTACTAAATTTGTTTAATCAAATCAAGGGAAGAACCCGTTTGGTTTATAACTGGAGAGAGATATCCGTGGAAAGTATCAATCAGGTCAATGCCGTGATCCTGTTATCTTTTATTGCCATTGGCACCAGTACCTTGTTGCTGAGTTATTTTGAACCCAACATGCTTTTCAGAAATCTATTATTTGAAGTGGTCTCAGCCTATTCAACGGTAGGATTGAGTCTTGGGATCACTGCCAGTTTAAGCGTACCTTCAAAGATGGTAATCATCGTAACCATGTTTCTGGGCAGGGTAAGTTTTTTAACTTTTCTGATAGGCTTATACCGACAATTTTTTAAGGAGCACAAAAGAGAGTTGGCCAATTATCCATCAGACAACATCTTTATTAACTGATCAATTTAAAGCAAATGAAATTTATAATTATGGGCTTAGGAAATTTTGGATCCAACTTATCCAAGGCCCTTATCCGAGATGGACATGAAGTTTTTGGTGTTGACCATGACATGCTTAAAGTAGAAAAATTCAAAGAAGAACTCACCCATACAGTGGCCATTGATGTAAATGATGAGCAAAGCATCAACCACCTTCCCTTGGCCGACACCGATGTGGCTGTGGTTGCCATCGGAGAAGACATGGGCTCTTCGGTGTCTGCAACTGCCTTGTTAAAAAAATATTTTAAAGGCAGGATCATAGCCCGATCCATCAATGAAATTCACACCTCTGTGCTCGAAGCCATGGGTATCCAGGAAATATTAAAACCGGAAGAAGAGTACGCATACGAACTGGCGCACAGGATCAATGTAAGAGAAGCTTTAAAAAGTATGGACCTGCCCGGTGATTTTGAGATCATGGAAGTACGTATTCCAAAACCCATTGTAGGCATGACTTTAAAGGATTTGGATATAAAAAACAAATTTGAGGCTCACATTGTAACGGTAATCAAACAAACGCCAACCAAAAATATTTTTGGCAACCAGGTAATGAATGCCAATGTTTTTGGAATTCTCCATTCCACCTATGTTTTTGAAGCAGATGATATTCTGTTGATTTTCGGAAAAATCAAAAACATCAACCGTTTCCTGCAGCATTACAATGGCCATTAACAAAACAAATATTATTTATATATATAAGTTATTGTTAAACAATTCAATATAAATATAATTTATTTATAATAGTTAATGATTTTTGAATAAAAACAACTAATTATTAGGTAGTTATAAATATTACAAAAAAATAATATAATTTTGTACCCATAAGAAAACTTTTATCATGAGCAGGGTACTTAAAATGATGTCCATCGCCGTAGTGTTGTTTCTGGCATATATGTGGATTTCTGTGCTGACAAAATCCTGCAATCGGGACAGAGAAGAACAAGTAAAATTGCCGGAACCGACCCAAAATGGAGATGAATTTGCCAGCGACGATTTTTTTACCGAAGAAGGAGACACCAGTACTGTTAAAACAGATGACCCGGTTGACTATACCGAAATTGATGAAACCATTCAAAAAACCGTAGAAAAAACAAAAACAGGATCTCCGACTTCCAAAGAAACCGATGACGCAGCTCCAACGGTTCCCATTAAACAAAACAATGGTCAAACCAACGTCAACAAAACAAAAGCCGTAGAAAAACCCTCTCCTTCTCCAGAGACGAAAAAAACACCTTCAGAGAAACCTGTTTTAAAACCTAAAGTACCTGCCATAAAGCAAGCGCCCGCTGATGAAATTAAGAAAACAGAAAAGATGCCAATTCCAGTAAAAAAAGCAACTGGAACCGGTACTGCTGCTGAAAGCGGCGGATCAGGAGGGTATATTGTAGTAGCGGGTAATTATCTGGTAGAAGCCAATGCCAATGTAATGCTGCAAAAGCTGAAAAAGGCCGGATTTACCGGTGCAGAAACAGTGGTATTTGATCTTTCAGAATTCCATACCGTGATTGCAGGCAGATATGAAAAACAGGAAACAGCTGTCAAAACCATCAACAATCTGAAATCAAAAGGCATTGATGCTTATCTGCATCGAAAGAAATAAGATTAAAATTCTTCCTCGTCCAAGACTGCATTTATCAACCGGGCCAGGGGTTCTGAACTTTTCTTCATAACCAATAGCACCTCTTCTATGGTTGTCTCTGTGAGAGCAGAAACAGGAAAACACACATTGGATACAACAGAAATTACTGCTACATCAAGCGATCTGTATTTGGCTACAATCACTTCCGGCACTGTAGACATGCCAACCAAATCTGCTCCCAATAGTCTTGCCATCTTGTATTCGGCCGGTGTTTCCAGACTCGGCCCCTGCCATCCCAGGTAAATACCGGTTTTGAGGCTGACGTCAATTTTCTTTGCAGCCTTCAGAAATGTGTGTTGCCATTTCGTGGAATAAGCAGATAACATATCCGGAAACCGGGGACCTAATTCCCGAGGCCACTGACCCCGCAAAGGGTGTTGGGGAAAGAGATTGATATGATCGTTTACCAAAATAAGATCACCTTCCTTATAATGAGGATTTAGTCCACCTGATGCATTGGTAATAACCAACACCTTGCTATTCAGCTGTGCCAAAACATGTACATAAAAGGTAATTTCATGCATTTCAAACCCTTCATAATAATGAAACCTACCTTTAAATACCAAAATAAATTTACCGGACTTTTGTCCGTAAATAAGCATACCATCATGTCCGTCAACGGTAGAAGCAGGGATGCCGGGGATCTCTGAGTAAGGAAGTTCAAAAAGGGTTTGATTCAAGATAGATGCTGCCGATAAACCTGTGCCCAGAACGATGGCAGCATCTACCCTATTGACACCTCTGTTTCTTAGATAATCAGCAGCTTCTTTTATTCTCTCTGTGAGATTTGTAACCATCAATCCACCATTAAGACAGAGGAATCTAGTTGTTGCTGTCGGGTACCTTCCGGCAAGTTGCGGTACTCATATTGTTGATTGCGCAACCGGGGAATAAAACCGGCTTCTTCAATCGCTTTTTGAATACCATCTGCCGTAAATCTAAAGGCAGCTCCGGCTGCTGAAACTACATTTTCTTCGATCATAATTGACCCGAAATCATTGGCACCTGCATGGAGCGAAATCTGTGCAATTTTTTTACCTACTGTCAGCCACGAAGCCTGCACATTGACCACATTTGGCAGCATAATTCTGCTCATGGCAATCATCCGTACATATTCGTCGCCGGTACACGTATTTCTGGCTCTTTTCAGTTTCTTGAGGATGGTATCTTCATCCATAAACGGCCACGGAATGAAAGCAAGAAAACCTTTAGCGTTTTGTGGCTTTTCGGACTGGACCTGCCTTAACTTTACATAGTGCTGCATCCTTTCGAGATTGGTTTCGATATGACCGAACATCATGGTTGCCGATGTGGTAATATCCAATTGGTGAGCTGCCCGCATGACATCGAGCCATTCATCCGCCCCGCACTTTCCCTTGGAAATTAACCTTCTTACGCGATCATCCAAAATTTCTGCACCTGCCCCAGGTAAACTGTCTAAACCCGCTTCTTTTAGGGCTTTGAGGACTTCATAGTGGGTGGATTTTTCCAGTTTGGTTATGTGAGCTACTTCCGGTGGACCCAGTGCATGCAGCTTCAAATTGGGAAACATTTGTTTCAAATCCCTGAACAACCGGGTATAATAATCAAGTCCCAGATCTGGATGATGCCCCCCCTGAAGCAAAAGTTGTTCACCTCCCAACTCAAAAGTTTCCTGGATTTTAACTCTGTATTCATCCAGGGTGGTAACGTAAGCTTCTTCGTGTCCGGGCCTTCTGTAAAAGTTACAGAACTTACAATTGGCGATACAAACATTGGTCGTATTGCTGTTTCTGTCGATAATCCAGGTAACTACATTATTGGGTACATGGTATTGGCGCAGTGCATTTCCTACCAACATCAGCGCAGCTGTGGGTGCATTTTCGAATAAAAAAACGCCTTCTTCAGCGGTCAAAAACTCCCTTGCCACAGCTTTTTGCAATAAAAGGTCAACGTCAGATGGAGTGGATATGTGCATATATTAATTTTCTTTCTTCTACTATAGGGTCAATCATTGAATTTGTTTTGCCAAAAAGACCCTGTGCGAATTTAATGGGACAAAGGTAACTTTGACAAAACCGACGGACAAAACAATATTCAATATCCTTTGTCTGCGTTTCTACAACTCTAAACCGGATTTAATCAAAAAACAAAGGTAAAAACCAAAAGTTGATTTTTACCTTGTTTTATTTAAACCCTTTCCGGAGCGAGTTCCCATTTTTCAGGGCTTCTCCAGAGGGCGGAAAGCAGCAGTTCCCTCATAAAAAAGACTTCTTTTGGCAACCTGTCGTATAATTTTGAAAATAAATCTTCGTGTAACAAAAATTCCTGTTTCCAGGCTTCTCTGTTGATCGACATGACTTTCTTAAAGTCTTCTCGTGTAAAATCTTCAAGGCCAGTAAAGTCCATATCCCGGTACCTGGGTATCCATCCAATAGGGCATTCAACAGCTGAAGCGCGGCCTTTTACTCTATTGATGATCCACTGCAATACCCGCATATTCTGGCCAAAACCGGGCCACTCAAATTGTCCGCTTTCGTTCTTTAAAAACCAGTTTACGCTGAAAATTCTTGGAGCATTGGGCAGATCCCTTCCAAATTGGAGCCAATGATTGAGATAATCGCCCATGTGATAACCCATGAATGGTAGCATAGCAAAAGGATCTCTCCTTACTTTTCCTTGTTCACCAAATGCGGCGGCTGTTGTTTCTGACCCCATGGTAGCTGCCAGGTAAACTCCAAAACTCCAGTTGAATGATTGGTATACAAGCGGAACGGTATTGCTTCGCCTGCCTCCAAAGATAAAGGCAGATATAGGTACGCCATCCTTATCGTCCCATTTGGGGTCGATGACCGGATTTTGAAAAGCCGGAGCTGTAAATCTGGCATTGGGATGGGCTGCTGGTTTGCCTGAAGAAGGGTCATAGGGTTTGCCTGTCCAATCGGTCATATTGGAAGGAACCTCCTTGGTAAGGCCTTCCCACCAAACATCACCATCTTCTGTGATGGCTACATTGGTAAAAATGGTGTTGGCTTTGATAGATTCCATGGCATTGGGGTTGGTCTTGTAGCTTGTGCCGGGTGCCACCCCAAAATAACCAGCTTCAGGGTTGATAGCGTGCAGTTTTCCTTCGTCGTTCTTATGAATCCAGGCTATGTCATCTCCCACCGTTGTAATCTTCCAATTATTGAGCGTATCAGGAGGGATAAGCATAGCAAAGTTGGTTTTGCCGCATGCACTGGGGAATGCTGCCGCTACATAATCTTTTTCACCCTCTGGATTTTCAACCCCCAGAATGAGCATGTGTTCTGCCAACCATCCTTCTTCTCTTCCCATGACAGATGCAATCCTGAGTGCAAAACACTTTTTACCCAAAAGTGCATTTCCTCCGTATCCACTGCCGTAAGAGATTACCAATCTTTCTTCCGGGAAGTGGGTTATGTATTTTGTTGTAGGATTGCATGGCCACTTGACATCTTCATTCCCATGCATAGGAGCACCTACTGTATGGATGCATTTTACGTATTCATTGGTGTAAAGGTAAGGAAGGATGTGAGAACCCATACGGGTCATTATTTTCATATTGGTAACTACGTATTCGGAGTCTGTAAGCTGAACACCGTATCGGCTGTAGGGAGAACCCACAGGTCCCATGCAAAAAGGGATAACGTATAACGTTCTGCCACTCATAGCCCCTTTGGTGAGTTGCTCCAGTGTATCTTTCATTTCCCGGGGATCCATCCAGTTATTGGTAGGGCCGGCATCTTCTTTCCGACGGCTGCAGATGAAAGTCCGGTCTTCTACCCGGGCGACGTCACTGGGGTCGCTGAAACACGCGTATGAATTGGGTCTTTTGACGGGATTGAGTTTGATAAATGTACCTTTATCTACCAGCTTTTGACATAGACGATCGTATTCTTCATCGGAACCATCGCACCAATAGATGTCATTGGCATCAAAATGGGTAGCTAAGTTTTTTACCCAGTTTTCAAGGTGTTTTTCAGGATCATTTTCCTGACCGAATGTGAGCATTTGATTTTGTAACATGTTGTATGATTAGGTTATTGCAAAAATAATCAAATCGCAGTCAAGGACACTATTATATTCGATAATGCTCATCACACAGCAAAATAATTTTGGTTGTTAGTGTAAAAAAGACACTATTGTTTTTGGGAAGAAGAACCTGTTTTGGTACATTTGAGCATAAAATAGCAGTTTAATGCGGATATTGATCATTGGTGGAGGGAATATGGGGCAAACATTTGCCCGAAGTTTTTTATCCACCCACATTGTGCGACCTGAGCACCTGATAATCCTGGAAAAATCTCCGGAAAAAGCGCAGGAGCTTAAAGGACAGAAACTGGGAACCTTGTTTGGAGAACCGGGGTCCTATATACAGGGAGCGGATCTGATCATTCTTGCTGTAAAGCCTCAGGATTTTGGGAAACTGGCCGAAAGCATACGTGATTACATAGATAAACAACAAGTAGTTTTATCCATCATGGCCGGGGTTAAAATGAAGACCATTTATGATCAATTAGGGACTGCCAAGATTGTACGGGCCATGCCTAATTTACCGGCGCAATTGGGCAATGGCATGACCGTTTTTACCTCAACTGCTGAAGTGAGCAGAATTGAGTTGGTGATGGTTCAAAATCTTATCAATGCTACCGGCAAAGCCATATATGTTGAAAACGAAGAAAAAATAGATGCCGCTACTGCCATCTCGGGCAGTGGTCCTGCCTATGTATTTTATTTTATGCAAGGACTGATTGAGGCTGCCCAGCAAATGGGCTTCAGTCAGGCAGAAGCTGAATTGCTGGCTTATCAAACCTTCAAGGGTGCTGTAGATTTATTTAATCAAAACGAGTATTCCTGCGAAGAATGGATTGCCAAGGTAATGTCGAAAGGAGGCACAACCGAAGCAGCTTTTAAAGAATTTGACAAACAAAATACCAAAAGTGGATTTATTGAAGGCGTAAACGCGGCGCTGGCGCGAGCTACGGAACTCAGTAAAAATTTATAAAACCTACCTTTAATTCATTGTAACCATTGGTCATGATTAAAACTATATTTCGATTTGTTGTTATCCTAACACTGTTTTCCGCATGCAAACCTCAAAATCAACCTACAACCTCTATGGCCAAATTTGAAGAAGCACCTTCCTGGGCAGCATCTGCCATCTGGTATCAGATTTTTGTTGAGCGGTTTAGAAATGGTAATCCCGCCAATGATCCTACACTGGAAACCGTAAAAGGAGCACTCATTGATGAAATTCCGGCAACGTGGCGAACCACACCATGGGGCCACAATTGGTATGTACAAGAGCCGTGGGCCAAAGAAACGCGACTTGATTTTTACAGAACGATTCAAATGAGGCGATATGGCGGAGATTTAGAAGGTGTAAAGCAGAAAATTGGTTATTTACAGGAATTGGGGATCAATGCCGTCTATTTTAATCCGCTCAATGATGCACCTAGCTTACATAAATACGATGCGAGAAACTATCATCATATCGATGTCACCTTTGGGGACGATCGGGATGGAGACATGGCATTGATCAAAACAGAAGACCCATCCAAACCGGAAAATTGGGTTTGGACCTCGGCTGATAAAAAATTTGTAGAATTGATCGGCTTAATGCACAAAGCGGGGATAAAGGTTGTTTTGGATTTTTCATGGAATCATACAGGCACCCAGTTTTGGGCTTTTCAAGACATTATCAAAAACGGTTCTGCATCCCGTTTTGCCGATTGGTACGAAATCAAGACCTTCGACGACCCCAAAACCTCTGCCATTGAATGGGATTATGATGGTTGGTTGGGTATAAAGAGTTTGCCTGAATTAAAAAAAATCAGAGAAAGTGAAAAGAAGTTTGGTTATGCGTTTGAAGGGAATATGCCTGACCCGGTTAAAGCTCACATTTTTGCCGTTTGTAAACGATGGATGGATCCCAACAATGACGGGAATCCGGAAGATGGCATTGACGGTATGCGTTTGGATGTGGCTGAACACGTGCCACTCGGTTTTTGGAGAGATCTCAGAAAGTATGTAAGATCAGTTAACGATGAATTTTATTTGATTGGTGAAAACTGGTGGACACAATGGCCTGATCAGTTAATGGACGCCGAACCATGGGTAAGAGGAGATGTCTTCGATGCGGTTATGCATTATCAATGGTACAAACCGGCGAGAGCCTACATCAACCAGGGTGAAGATAAAATATCATTAACCGATTTTTATGATGCCATTGACAGTTTGTACAGCAAGTATCGGCCCTCTACGCAGGACGCCATGATGAACCTGGTTTCATCGCATGACTCAGAGAGAGTATTATCGGCGCTCTATAACAATAACAAGTACAAGTTTCAAAGTAAACCGGCAGAAAATCCGGCCTATAAAACAGGTCGTCCGGATTCGCTGGCGAGGTCAAAAATGCGTGCTCTGTTATTTCATCAGTTTACCTTTAAAGGAGCTCCTCACATTTGGAATGGGGATGAGATGGGTATGTGGGGAGCTGATGATCCAGACAATCGCAAGCCATTGTGGTGGAAGGATGCCAAATTGGAGGCAGAAACTCCTTTTGATTCAAGGAGTGGCAATGCTGTGGACAAGCCGTCGTTTGATCAAAGTATTTTTGATTATTACGCATCTCTTTGTCAGCTAAGAAAGGCCAATAGTGCATTGCAAACCGGCTCATTTTCATTCTTGAGAAATATGACTGGACAAGGTATTTTGGCGTACAGCCGGGAAAATAATGATCAGCAACTGTTGGTTTTTATCAATGGCGAAAATGAGACTAAAACCATGTCCACGAATGAATTTAAGGGTTACAGACCCATCTACAGTCAAGGGGCAGTGGTTGAAAACAACCAGGTATCCTTTAAGCCATATGGAGGGATTGTGCTGAAAAAAAATTAAGGAGATGCCACCGGCTTACAGGTACAGTAAGTGATGCCTTTTTTCTTTTTACGAGAGAAAACATCAATCGTTTTCGTATGTCTTTTACCCATTTTATCCAGTACCCGGTATGTGCCGATCCAAACACAGTTGGACAGTTGCAGGTATGATCCCAGAGGATAGATATCCAGTAAATCCCGGGAAATGGCAACAAATGGTTCTTTTATTTTACGGGTGAATTGCCCTGAGGCAGTACGTCCTTCTAGATGGTAACGCAATACTTTTACTTTAATTGAGTCGCGGGCAACAGAGTCTATTTGATTCCCGGGTGGAAGCTGGCTCATCAGCCTCTGCCCATTTACTATGACGAATAATAAAATGAAGATTAGGAGCCTCATGAAGCTAAAATAAGTATTAAATGTTAAATAAATCTAAAATCCCTTGACTTTTCGGAATAAATAAACATATATTTGTGGCAGAGATAGTACTTTAATTTTTCATAGCGTTCGGGTGGCCTCGGAGGATTCTTTCTCCGGGGCTTTTTCTTTATTATCGTCCGCTTTTTTTAAACACAATTAATTGAAATTCAAATTATAAGAAATTTGAAACACGGGTTGAAGAAAAAAAATGCAAAAAAAGTTTGTTTCTACACCTGCGTTTGGTATATATTTGCATCAGAGATAGTACTTTAATTTTTCATAGCGTTCGGGTGGCCTCGGAGGATTCTTTCTCCGGGGCTTTTTTCATTTTAGGGCGTATTCAAAATCCTTGATTATGTCTTTTGTGTCTTCAATGCCAACCGAAACCCGGATGAGGTTGTTGGTTATTCCAAACGATTCCCTTAAAGATTCATCAACATTAAGGTGAGAGCTCGATGCAGGATGCAAGACGAGGGTATCAACATCGCCTAAAGTTGGAGCCTGGACGCAGAGGCTGAGTTTATTCATGACCGAAAGCGTTTCCTCCATAGATCCATTTACAGCAAAACTGAGCATACCTCCATAAGCTGCCATTTGCCGGCTTGCGAGCGGGTGGTATTTATGATCTGGCAAGCCTAAATAGTTGACTCTTTCAACCTTTGGATGGGCAGACAACCAGGTGGCAAGTGCCAGGGCATTTTTGCAGTGGGCATCCATTCTCAGGGCGAGGGTTTTCAAGCCATTATTGAGTAGCCAGGCATCCCAGGCATTGGAGGTAGCTCCCATCAATTTTAAAGTTGTTTTGATCCTGGATTCCAATGAAGCATCTTTGCCCAGAATAACGCCTGATATGGAATTGCCGTGACCATTGAGGTATTTGGTAGAAGAATGAATGATAAAATCAATGCCGTACTTAAAAGGTTGTTGTAAATAAGGCGTGCAAAAAGTATTGTCTATAATAGTGAGAATTCCGTATTGGGCGGCAAGACCTGCTACCGCTTGCAAATCCACACAATCAAGCGTTGGGTTGGACGGTGTTTCGAGGTAAATGGCTTTTATACTTGAATTTTGGCGGATGCAATGCTCAATTTCACTGAGGTCATCAAAACGCGAAAAGACAGGTGTAAGACCATGTCGCGACATAACCTTGTTGAAAAGTTCCGTAGTACCCCCATAAATATTGGCTTGGGTGAGAATGGCATCACCAGCATTGAGGATGGCATACAGCAGCGTACTGATAGCAGCCATGCCACTGGAAGTAAGGTAGGCAAAAGGCGTAAAATCGCATTGATACCCTTCCATGGCTGCAATTTTGGCAGCTACCGTATCTACTGTTGGATTTCCGTATCGGGAATAGACATGACCCTGCTTTTTCCCTGTGAAAATCTCGATACTTTCCTCTACCTCGTCAAATACAAAAGAAGAAGTAGCATACAAGGGCAGTTGATGTGGCTGCGTAGTTTTTGTATCTTTATGCTCAGCAACGCAAAAAGATTTCAATGATAAACCGTTAAGAGGCATGATTAAAAGAATTTTGAATCCAAAAATAGTCAAAATCGGCCTTACCTTACTAATGGCGACCACCATTCACAGCTTTGTATCCGCTCAAGCTGGGGAGGATTCGTTAAAGGTAAATGGTAGTCAAAACGCGAAAGTATATATGGTCAGTGCTGCCATAGGCGGTTTGCAACCATCCGGGGCCTTCAGGAAAAAAATTCAGGATATGCAGACTCAATTCAACCTGTCAGGATTTGGTCAGGTTAAAGCAGAAAGTCCTTTGTTTGCTGGATTTGAATTGGGATACAGCAATTTGCAGCGATATGGTACTACCCTCCCTTTCATAGTGGATGGGATCACAGAGGACTGGAGTGTTGAAACCAAAAGCCAAATCCTCTATATGGAGATTTCGACCCGGTATTACTTTCCATTTAAAATTTACACCCTGGATTTTTTCAGTGAGTTTGGGATAGGAACCAATATATTATTCACAACCACTGCATTTACGCCACCCAATAGTGAGGAAGCCAGTGAAACAGACACTGATAAATCGTCTGTTACCCTGCGATATGGGGCGGGTCTTGGCTTTCATTTGCCCATTTATGAAATGATATACATACAGGGCCGAGTTAATTATGCAGGGGGGCTTTCGACCCAATATTACGGTTTAAAAGACAGGATAGAACCCATAGTAGATAGCACAATTGAGGCTTTTGAACTCCAAAAATCCACAACAGACATTTTAAAGTGGGATATAGGTCTTACTTTTGCATTTTAATTTATAGATGACGTCAATAAAGATATCAGACCTGGAAAGGCAGGATGATCTGTACATTCATGAACAAATTGTGGTAGATAAGGGCCAGCGGCCTTTAAGGATCGACAAGTTTTTGATGGATAAGCTGGATCAGATTTCACGAAACCGGCTTCAAAATGCCATCAAGGCATCGTGTGTGTTGGTTAATGAAAAGGAAGTAAAATCCAATTACAAGATAAAGCCGGACGATGTAATATCTCTCGTCTTACCTCGTAACCCGGATGATGTTGAAATACTTGAACCTGAAAACATCCCGCTCGATATCGTTTATGAGGATGCTGAGTTGATGGTTATCAACAAACAACCGGGGCTGGTGGTACATCCGGGAGTAGGCAACCCCAAAGGCACCCTTGTCAATGCCTTGCTATATCATTTCAGAGATACCGAATTGCCTGTCATGCAGGGCAATACAGCTTCCCGTCCGGGGCTTGTTCACCGAATCGACAAAGACACTTCCGGACTAATGGTGATCGCCAAAACGGACTATGCCATGACCCATCTGGCTCGACAATTTTTCTATCACACGATTGAGAGAGAATACGTGGCATTGGTATGGGGAGAGCCGGAGCAGGAAGAAGGAACCATCGTTGGACATATTGGAAGGCACCCGACTCTTCCCAAAAGGTTTTATGTATTTCCTGAAGGAGACCAGGGTAAACACGCCATCACCCATTATTCAGTCATAGAAAGGCTTTACTATGTAAGTCTGGTAAAGTGTATATTGGAGACCGGCAGAACCCACCAAATAAGGGTTCACATGAAATACAAAGGCCATACCCTTTTTAACGATGCACGCTACGGAGGAGATAAAATTCTGAAAGGAACCATTTTCAGTAAATACAAACAGTTTGTGGAAAATTGTTTTACTATACTGCCCAGACAAGCACTGCATGCCAGGGTCCTGGGGTTTGAGCACCCGACAACCGGAGAAAAAATGAGGTTTGTTTCAGATCTTCCGCAGGACATAGCCCAGGTTCTTGACAAATGGCGCAATTATGTAAAAAGCAGAAAAGAAAATTTGGGAGAAAAAGAAGTTGTTGAAGATGAAACTATCTGATAGAATTGAAGCCCTGGCCCAATTAGGCAATTACCTTCACCATCTTGCCGGCGCTGAAATCGAAGAGATGATAGCCAAGGCAGAGGCGTTTAACCCCTGGTTTTCAAAAGAAAACATCAGGCTGGCCTTGTCATCTATCCGGGATGAAATGCTGTCTCATAAGGCCCTGGAAGACTGGATGGAGAATTACAAGGGGATGGACACCATCGTTCCCAAAAAGGTGGGCCTGATATTGGCAGGCAACATACCTGCTGTAGGTTTTCATGATGTGCTTTGTGTTTTGATCAGTGGGCACTATGCTCTTATTAAAATGTCTGATAAAGATAAAATTATCATTCCATTTTTATTGGATCATTTGGTAAGAATACAGCCTACGTTTGCGCATCAGTTTGAATGGGTGGATCAATTGAAAAACATAGACGCCGTAATCGCAACCGGATCCGACAATACCGGTGTATATTTTCAATCCTATTTTGGCAAATATCCCAACATAATCAGAAGGCACAGAAATAGTGTAGCAGTATTGGATGGCCAGGAAAACGCAGATGACATAAGGCTGTTGGGGAAAGATATATTTCAATACTTTGGCCTGGGCTGCCGCAACGTTTCAAAACTTTATCTGCCGGTTGGTTACCCAATTACGTTTTTACTGGAAGTATTGCATGAGTACAACGACATCATCTATCACCATAAATACAAAAATAATTTTGATTACAATATTGCCTTGTATCTGATCAATAGAGTAAAATATGTAAACAACGGTTGTTTGATTTTGGTGGAAGATCCAAGACTTACTTCCCGAATTGCTTCCCTACATTACGAATATTACAAGAATGAAAATGAGCTCAGTAATCTTTTGGAAGCCAATAAAGATGGCATTCAATGTGTAGTCAGTAAAAAGGCAATGAATGGCATAGATGTGGTTCCCTTTGGACATAGTCAAATGCCCGGTCTCAGGGATTACGCTGATGGCATCGATACGATGTCTTTCTTAAAAAACCTGTGATGACGAAGAAAGAAAAAGCAGCACATATAGCCAGCATTCTGGAACATTTATATCCGGAGACTCCTATCCCGCTAGATCATAAAAATGCCTATACCCTTTTGATTGCCGTCTTGCTTTCAGCGCAATGCACAGATGAGCGGGTAAATAAAGTTACCCCTGCCTTGTTTAAAGCCGCATCTACCCCCATGCAGATGGTCAAACTGACCGTAGATCAGATAGAACAAATCATCAGACCTTGCGGACTGGCGCCCAGAAAGGCTAAGGCCATACATGAGCTTTCCCAAATTCTGATTGATCAATACAACGGCGAGGTGCCGGCTGCCATGGAATCTCTAGAAGCATTGCCGGGAGTGGGCCATAAAACAGCATCCGTTGTAATGTCACAGGCCTTTGGTGAACCTGCATTTCCGGTAGATACCCATATCCACAGGTTGGCAGAAAGATGGGGTTTGAGCAATGGAAAAAATGTAGTTCAGACCGAAAAAGATTTAAAGACCCTTTTTCCAAAAGACAGCTGGAATCAGCTGCATTTGAGGATCATATTTTTTGGTCGGCAATACTGCCCTGCCAGGGCGCATGATGTAGAAAAATGTCCCATCTGCAAGCTATATGGTAAAAAGAAAAAAAGTAAAAACTAACGATGTCCGCTGGCTTACTTAAGCTCAGTTTATTGGTAATAACCCTATGAGAAAAATCAGAAAACCCTAACTTGTAAAAAAAAGAAATATGCACTTCAAAACAACTCTGTTACTTTTTTTGACCGCTTTACTGGCATGCCAATCACATCCCACCTCACTTCCCCAGCCTACTGAAGTACGCAAAGATGCCGAAGAGGGCAATCACTCATTACAAAGGCAAAAGTGGTTTGATTTGATTCACGGGGGACAAAACTCAGGATGGCAAATGCAGGAGCTACGAAACCAGGAAGACCGACTTTCTTATGTGCGTGGGCTTGCGGAAGCAGACAGAGATGGGACAGAAGATCTGGCCGGCGGCAGAATTCGTGGAAAATGGCTGGAGCGCGGAAGTAGCAATCAAGCAGGATCCATCATGAATGTATGGTATGAGGCCACCAGCGATCAGCTATATGCCATTGGAGCCGGGGGTCCGCTTTTTAGAGGCGGTTTGAGTGGATTCAGCTGGGAGTTGGTAAATGATGACATCCGGTTTGATGCTGCCGTTTTAGAGGCATTTTCATTGACGGGAGGACTTAAGCGGTTGGTCGCCTTTACGGGCGGCAATCCCTTTTACAGCGAGGATGATGGCCTAACGTGGACAAAAGCAACCGGTTTTGCAGCATCTGCTGACGGGTACCATGTTCACACTTCCATAAGACTGACAGATGCAGTACTTGTTTTAGCCAAAAAAGGTTGGTCGAACAATTACATTTTGTACAGAACTGAAGACGGCAAAAAATATACAATAGTAAAAGTATTTACTACATCGGATGGCAGAAACCTGGCTATGTGCGCAACACCCAAAAAAGACCAACTATACTTGATCGAACAAGTAAATGCACAAGAGAGTAAAATTCACACACTGGCAGCCGGGAGCACTGTTTTGAGTTTAAAAAATGAAACTTCACCCATAGGATTCGGAGGAGCTGGCAGTGCCAACATTCAATGCAACATTTCAGGCACAGATACTACCCTCTATGTGTTTGATGATGCTTTGAAATTTAACCAATCCAAGGACCATGGACAAACCTGGGAGTTGCTTTCCAAACTTCCCACAACACCGTGGAGTGTGGCATTATTGGTTGCGCCATCCAATGCCGGCAAGATGTTGTATGGTGAAGTAAACGCATTCAGAAGTTTGAATGGAGGTAAAAACTGGATAACCGTTAATGAATGGTGGGAATATTATGGACAGGTTCAGACTAAGTTGCATGCCGACATCATGGTGATGAAAGAGTTTAAAGATCCCCAAAATAAAGACGTCATCATCATTGGACACCATGGAGGCATCAGTCTCACTTATGATTACGGACTCACTACCAAAAATATTTCATTGTATGGATTGAATGTAAGTCAATATTATGATGTAAGGTCTTATCCACCTGATGTATCCAGGGTGTTTGCCGGTGCTCAGGATCAGGGACTGCAAAGAGGATTGGTCGTAGACGAAACCATTGCAGATTTTTATCAAAACATCAGCGGTGATTACGGACATATTGAATTTACCGGAGGTGGCACCCATATGTGGACCATGTATCCCGGGGGCAGTCTATCCTTTTACCTTAATCCCCTGACCGAAAACAACCCCACAGCAGGATACGAAATTGACGCTAAAAGAGAATCCGTTTGGATTCCTCCAATCGCTGTAGATCCTCATGAAGCAGCCGATGTTGTTTATGTGGCAGGAGGAAGTGCCAATGCCAGTAAAAATGGCAGTTACATCCTTAAAATCACATACAGCGGTGGAAGTCTCACTGCGGTTGACCTACCTTTTGATTTTTCGGTGAGTGGTGGAGAAGTATCCGCTATATCGATCAGTCCTATTGACAGAAATATCTGGTTTGTAGCCACT
>WBZP01001040.1_pt1 | contig 35543 bp, 30 predicted proteins | sample 5204301 | NCBI WGS metagenome assembly WBZP01 (sample SAMN12412401, study PRJNA552823) | activated sludge metagenome | isolation source: activated sludge from nitrification reactor of wastewater treatment plant... | place: USA: Pennsylvania | collected 2017 | reverse complement strand
ATGCCCGGGTCATTGGTCAGGACCCGGCGCAGCTTCTCCGCAGCGAGTGCGCTCCCGTCGGCGACAGTGACTTGGCCGGCGTGCATGGAGCGGCCGATCCCGACGCCACCGCCATGGTGCAGCGAGACCCAGCTCGCGCCCGAGGCGGTGTTGACCAGGGCATTGAGCAGTGGCCAATCGGCGATGGCATCAGAGCCATCGAGCATGGACTCGGTCTCGCGGTACGGCGAGGCCACCGAGCCACAGTCGAGGTGGTCGCGGCCGATGACGATCGGGGCACTGATGTCTCCGCGCGCCACCAAATCGTTGAATGCCGCTCCGGCACGGTCCCGTTCGCCATAGCCCAACCAGCAGATCCGCGCGGGAAGGCCCTGGAAGGCGATCTTTTCGCGAGCTCCGCGCATCCATCGCTGAAGGCGGTCGTTGTCGGGGAAGAGGTCCATGACAGCCCGGTCGGTCACCTCGATGTCCTTGGGGTCACCGGAGAGCGCGACCCACCGGAACGGGCCCTTGCCCTGGCAGAAGAGTGGCCGGATGTACGCCGGCACAAAGCCCGGGAAGTCGAAGGCGCGCTGATATCCACCGAGGCGGGCCTCGTCGCGGATCGAGTTGCCATAGTCGAAGACCTCGGCGCCGGCATCCTGGAACTCGACCATCGCCTGAACATGCTTGGCCATGCTCTCCCGGGCACGGTCAGTGAACTCCTCGGGCTTCTTGGCCGCGTAGTCCGCCCACTCCTCCAGGCCGATGCCCTCCGGCAGGTAGGACAACGGGTCGTGGGCGCTGGTCTGGTCGGTGACGATGTCGATCGGCACGCCCCGCCGGAGCAACTCGGGGAAGACCTCGGCGGCATTCCCCACCACTCCGATGGAGTACGCCCGACCGGCGTTCTTGGCGGTGACCGCTTCGATGATGGCCTCGTCGAGGTTCTCGGCGACGGTGTCCAGGTATCGGTGCTCCACGCGACGCTGGAGGCGGTGCGGGTCGACGTCCACGATGAGGCAGACGCCGCCGTTGAGGGTGACCGCGAGGGGCTGAGCGCCACCCATGCCACCGCATCCGCCGGTGAGGGTCAGGGTGCCGGACAGGGTTCCGCCGAAACGCAATTCAGCGATCGCCGCGAAGGTCTCGTAGGTACCTTGAACGATGCCCTGAGTACCGATGTAGATCCACGATCCAGCGGTCATCTGGCCGTACATGGTCAGTCCGAGGTGCTCGAGCCGGCGGAACTCGGGCCAGTTTGCCCAGTCCGGGACGAGGTTGGAATTGGCGATCAGGACCCGCGGCGCCCACTCGTGGGTCTGGAAGACCCCGACCGGCCGACCGGACTGCACGAGCATGGTCTCGTCAGCCTTGAGGGTGGTGAGCGTGCGCACCATGGCGTCATAACTGCGCCAGTCGCGGGCCGCGCGACCAGTGCCCCCGTAGACGACCAGGTCGTCCGGACGCTCGGCAACCTCCGGGTCAAGGTTGTTCATCAGCATCCGCAACGGAGCCTCAGTCGACCACTGCCGGGCCGTGAGCTGCGTGCCGCGGGGGGCTCGAACCGGGCGGGCGCCCTCCATGTCGCTCTCCATTCGTCGTGGCGGCGGCGGACTGTCCGCACCGCGTCTTCATTTCATCGGTTCTGCCACCGGCCCGGGAAGGTGGGTGGACGGCAAACCGTCTCGCATTCCAGACAGGGCCCTAGGCCAAGGGTCCACTCACTCGTTCGGCTGCCGCCAGGACGCTGCCATCGGCGGTGAGCCGGTGGGCTGCGTCGATTTCGGGGGCGAGCCAGCGGTCCGGCCCGGGGACACCCGCAGCGTGAGCCGCCAATAGCTCGACGACGGCACCGGTTGCTGCGGCCGGCCTCAAGGGAGCGCGCAAGTGCAGACCCCTAGCCGCCGTGAGTAACTCGATCGCGACCACCCGCGCCAGGCCATCAACGCTGCGTCGCAGTTTGCGGGCTGCCGACCACCCCATCGAGACGTGGTCCTCCTGCATGGCCGAACTCGGAATCGAGTCGACGGAGGCCGGCGCGGCGAGGCGCTTGAGCTCGGAGACGATGGCCGCCTGGGTGTATTGCGCGATCATGTGGCCGCTGTCGACCCCCGGATCGTCGGCCAGGAAGGGTGGCAGCCCGTGATTGCGGGCCTTGTCCAGGAAGCGGTCGGTGCGGCGCTCCGCCATCGACGCCACATCGGCGGCCACGATCGCCAGGAAGTCGAGCACATAGGCGACCGGAGCTCCGTGGAAGTTGCCATTGGATTCCACCCGACCGTCCAGTGTCACCACCGGGTTGTCGACCGCCGAGGCGAGCTCATAGTCGGCGACGCGGACGGCGTGCTCGACCGTATCCCGGGCCGCGCCATGCACGATCGGGGCGCATCGCAGCGAGTACGCATCTTGCACACGAGGGCAATCATCGGTGTCGTGGGAGGCGCGAATCGGGCTGCCCGACAAGACCATTCGCATGTTTGCCGCCGAGATCGCCTGGCCCGGCTGCGGTCTGAGGGCATGCAGGTCGGCCGCCAGGACATCGTCGGTTCCGAGCAGCCCCTCGATCGACATGGCCGCTGCGATGTCCGCTGTCCGTAGCAGCGCCCGCAGGTCTGCGATCGCCAGGCAGAGCATTCCCAGCATGCCGTCGGTGCCATTGATCAGCGCCAGGCCCTCCTTCTCGGCGAGCTCAATGGGCGCCAGACCGGCGGCCTTGAGGGCATCAGCCGTGGGCATGAGAGTGCCACTGGCATCGCGCACCATCCCCTCCCCCATGAGCGCCAACGCGCAATGCGCCAGCGGTGCCAGATCGCCAGAGCAGCCCAAGGAGCCGTACTCGTGGACCACGGGGGTGATGCCTGCATTGAGGAGTGCGAGGTATGCCGTGAGCGTCGACTCGCGCACGCCGGTCCGCCCCGTGGCCAGGGTGGAGATCCGCAGCGCCATCAGCGCCCGCACGACCTCACGCTCAACCTCCGGGCCGCTTCCGGCCGCGTGCGAACGGACCAGGCTGCGCTGGAGTTGCTGGCGCATCTCGACGGGGATGTGCCGGGTGGCCAGCGCCCCAAACCCGGTGGAGACGCCGTAGTGAGGCTCGACGTCATCGGCCAACGCCTCGATCACCCCGCGGGTATGGCGCACCTGGGCCAGCGCATCCTCGGCGAGCGTCACGGTGGCACCGTGCCGGGCGATGGCGACGACATCGTCAATCGAGAGCGGGCCGATGCCCATACGCACGCTGGAGGCAGTCATGGGGCCATGGAACCCCGCTGAGCAGCTCTAGCCAAGGTGTGCTGGCGGCATACTGTCTCGGATCCGAGACGAAGGCGCAGATCGAGATTATGGTGTGGCTCATGAGAGGGCGCGTGCAGGTCGCCGTCGCGCTGGCGGCCGCTGTTCTCACCGCGGGCTGCTCCGCGTCTCCCGCGTCTCCCGCGTCGCCCGTCGCACCAGCGGCAACGCCCTCGAGCACGCCCACGGCAACCGGCGCGCTGCCGACCACGACAGCTTCAGCACGGTCGACGTCCGTGCCCGGCAAGACCCCGAACCCGAGTGCGTCCTTGACCCTCGTGGAGGAGCTGATCCCCTATGGAGCCCAGCGGCGCGCCCAGATGGCGGACTATGCGCTGCGGCACTATGGCACCAAGACCAGTGCGCTCACGCCCGTACGCATCGTGGTGCACCTGACCGCCAGCGATTCGGCCCGCAGCGCCATCGATCTCTTCAGCAGCAATGAGGTCCACCTGGGGGACTTGCCGGGGACCTGCGCCCACTACCTGGTGGATCAGGACGGCACCGTGTATCACCTGGTGCCGGATGAGCTGATGTGTCGCCATGTGATCGGCCTGAACGACCAGGCCCTTGGCGTCGAAGTCGTCCAGTCGACGATCGGCGGATCATCGGCGGCCGCCCGGCAGGTCCTCGATCGCCCCGCTCAGGCCAATGCCCTGGTGGCCCTGCTCGCCATGCTGATGGAACGTCATCACCTCACTCGGGACGCCGTCATCGGGCATGCGATGGCCAATGACGACCCGGCATTCCATGACCTTCTGGGTTGGCGCAATGACCACACCGATTGGGGCCGCTCGGAGATTGCGGCCCTGAGGCGGCGACTGTGAGCCCGGCGAGCCCCCAGCGCGGGAATGCGCCCGCGGCCGCGCACGCCCTCGACATCCTGGGGCTCATCGCGCGCCGCGGCGAGCCGGTCCCGGCGGCCACGATTACCCGTGAACTCGGCCTCCCGCGCAGCACGGTGTACCACCTGCTCTCGGTGCTCACCGACCGTGGGTACCTGACCCACCTGCCGGACGAGCGGCGCTACGGGCTCGGCGTCGCGGCCTACGAGTTGGGCTCGGCCTATCAACGTCAAGCGCCCCTTCAGCGCCTCGCCCGCGGCATCGTCGAGCGCTTGGTCGATGCGACCGGCCACAATGCGCACTTGGCGATCCTGCACGGGCGGGACGTGCTCTATGTCATCGAGCAGCGAGCACCCGGCCGCCCGCTGTTGGTTACCGACGTCGGCGTGCGCTTGCCTGCCACGCTCACCGCAACCGGGCTGGCGTTGCTGGCGGGGCTCCCACCTGCGCAGGTCCGCGCCCTCTTCCCCACCACGCACGCCTTCGTGCAGCCGGACGGCCGGGGGGTCGGCAGCGCCGGAGCACTGCGGCGCGAACTTCAGCAGGTGCGTGCGCGCGGGTATGCCGTGGAAGATGGCCTGGTGACCGAAGGCCTGAACTCCGTGGCCGTGGCGGCGCCGGATCACACCGGCCATCCGGTCGCCGCCCTGGCGGTGACCTATCCCGGCGCCGAGATGCCCGCGGATGAGGTCGACGGGGTGGCGCGCATCGTCGGCGCCTTTGCTCGTGATCTGTCTCGTCGACTGACCGGACGACTATGAGCGCCTCCATCGAGAGGGTGACGGCGCTCGTGCTCTGCGGGGGCGAGGCGCGAAGGTTTGGCGCCGATAAAGTCAGCGCACTCCTGGCCGGACATGCCCTGCTGGACCACGTCCTCGGCGACCTACCGCAGGCCTGGGAGGTCATCTGTGTCGGACCCGAGCGGAACACCGAACGGCCGGCCCGATGGGTGCGCGAGTCACCGCCGGGCGGCGGGCCGCTGGCCGGCGTGCTGGCCGGCGTCCAAGCAGCCCGCGATGAGATCCTCGTCGTGCTCGCCGGCGACACTCCCGGCGCGGGCAGCTTGGCGGAGCGACTCGTCGACGCCCTGGCGGCCCATCCGGAGGCCGCCGCAGCGGTCGCGAAAAGCCCTGACGGACAACCCAATCCGCTGCTTGCGGCATACCGGCGCACGCCGGCGCTGGCCCTGATTGGGGACAGCGGCCATGATCGCCCAGCCAGGCTTATGCTCGACCTCGACCACGTCACCGTGGCGGTGAGCGCAACTGCGGCGCAGGATGTAGACACCCATGAGGACCTATCGCGGATCGAACGAGAGGGCTGGCGTTGACCACGCAGGACTACGACGCGATCGTCATCGGCTCCGGCATCGGTGGGCTCACCACGGCCGCACTGCTGGCCCGCCTACGGGGGATGCGGGTGCTGGTGCTCGAGTCCCACTTCAAGCTCGGTGGTTTCACCCACACCTTCCAGCGCAAGGGATTTCACTGGGATGTGGGCATCCACTACATCGGTGGGCTGCACGAGGGCGGGCGGCTGCGGGGCATCTTCGATCTGGTCACCGGCGACACCATGAAGTGGCAGCAGATGCCGCACGTGATCGAGGTCTTCCACTACCCCGAGCTGACCATTTCGGTGCCGAGCGATCCCCGCGAGTATGCCGCTGAGCTCGCCTCGCACTTCCCAGCCGAGGCCGACGCCATCTCGGCCTATCTCACCGACGTGCGCGCGGTGTCCGCGTGGTACGGCCAGGAGGCATACTCCTGGTCTGCTCCGGCCGCGATCCGGATGGGCCTACGGCTGGCGGGCAGGCGGATGCGGCGCCTGGGGACGCTGACTACCGCCGAGTATCTCGCGCAGCGGTTCACCGACCCCCGGCTGCGAGCCGTGCTCGCCTCCCAGTGGGGTGACTACGGACTGGGCCCGAAGGAGAGTTCGTTCGCCATCCACTCCCTGGTGGTGGCCCACTACCTCAAGGGTGCGTTCTACCCGGTGGGCAGTTCCAAGACCATCGCCGACGGCGCGGTCCGGGTCATTGAGGCCGCCGGAGGGGACTGTCGGGTCAACCACCGCGTGCAGCAGGTCTTGATCGAGGGCGGTCGCGCTGTCGGGGTGCGGGTCGCGGTCAAGAAGGGGCGCGAGCCTGCAGTGGTGGACTTCCGCGCACCACTGGTGATCTCCGATGCCGGCGCCCTGACCACGGCCCGCGACCTCCTCCCGGACGGCGCGGCGCCACGATTGACCGCCGCAACCCGGGCGGCCGGGCCGTCCATCGCCTCCGTGGTCCTCTATCTGGGACTCAAGGACTCGCCCGAGTTGCTGGGCTTCCACGGCGAAAACCATTGGTACTTCAGGGGATTCGACCACGACGCCATGAAGGCGGGATCCGCGCAGGTCCTGGCCGGTCGACCCTTGGGCGCCTATCTGTCCTTCCCCTCGCTGAAGGACCCGGCCGCCACCCGGCATACCGCCGAAATCATCACCTTCGCCGACTACGCGGCCTTTGAGCCCTGGGCGGGGAGCCGGTGGATGCGCCGAGGTGAGGAGTATGCCGCCCTCAAGGCGCGCATCGGCGATGGACTGCTGCAGCTCGTCGAGGAGCACCATCCCGGCCTGAGCGATCTGGTGGAGTACCGCGAGGTGTCCACTCCCCTGACGACGGAGGAGCTGACCGGGCATCCAGGCGGCCAGATCTACGGAATGCCGGCAACTCCGGAGCGCATCCGGAATCGCTGGGTGCCAGTGCGCACGGAGATCCCTGGCCTGCTGTTGACCGGCGCCGATGTCTGCTCGCCGGGCGTCGCGGGCGCGCTGATGGGTGGGGCCTTCGCGGCCGGCGTGGTGATGGGCGCCAAGGGCTTGCCCGAGATCTTCAGTGCTGCCCGCAGCACTGCGCTCTGAGCGGCGGTCAGCGCGCAGCGGCGGTCATCGCGACGCGCCGTTCAGCGCTCAGCAGTGCTCACTCCTGGGGGGTGGCGATATTGACCATCCACTGGGTGCCGAAGCGGTCGGTCAACTGACCGTAGATGTCGCCCCACATCTGCCGCTCCAGCGGCATACCGATGGTGGCGCCCTCGGCCAGGCCATCCCAACAACGGCGGAGCACGGCCTCATCGTCTCCCGAGAGGCTGACCGAGATGTTGTCGCCCACGGTCATCGGCGGCATCTGCTCGTGCGTGTCGCTCGCCATCAGTGTCACCCCGAGTGGGGATTCCAGGCGGGCGTGCATGACCAGGTCTTTGCTCGGCCCTTGGTCGCCATACTCACCAAAGGTGTTCACCGTTAGGTCGCCGCCGAAGATCTCGGCATAGGCCTGCATTGCCTCGCGCGCTCGTCCTCCGGGAATACTGAGATAGGGGTTGACCAGAATGCCCATGTCGCGCTCCTTGTGTGCATCACCCTCGAGGATGTCCCGGGGATCTAGCCACCCTACGTCGGCCGATGTGCGGTGGCCAGGTCAGAGCGTCAGCAGGATCTTGCCGATGTGGCCCGAGGCCTCGAGGCTCCGGTGTGCCTGGGCGGCCTCCGCCAGCGGGTAGGTCGCGTGCACCACGGGACGGATGCGGCCGGCCTCGATCAGCGGCCAGACATGTTCACGCACGGCGGCCACGATGGTGGCCTTCTCGGCTGCGCTGCGCGCGCGCAGGGAAGTGGCGATCACGGCCGCCCGCCGAGCCAGCAGAGCGGCGATGTCGAGTTCACCCTTGGTGCCACCCTGCATGCCGATGATGATCAATCGCCCGGACTCGGCCAGAGACCGGACATTACGGTCGAGGTACTTGGCACCCATGTTGTCGAGGATGACGTTCGCCCCGGCACCACCCGTGGCGGACCGGATTCGCTCGACGAAGTCTTCCTCGCGGTAGTTGATCAAGATCTCGGCGCCGAGCTCCCGGCAGGCCGCGAGTTTATCGGCCGAGCCGGCGGTCACCGCCACCTGGGCGCCCACCTCACGGCCCAACTGGATGGCCATCGTGCCGATACCCGAGGAGCCGCCATGCACCAGCAAGGTCTCCCCCGGCTGCAGATTGGCGGTGAGGAAGACATTGGACCAGACCGTGCAGACCACCTCGGGGAGAGCAGCGGCATCGATCAGGCTCACTCCCGCCGGGACGGGCAGGCACTGACCGGCACTGACCGTGACGTATTCGGCATACCCACCACCGGCGAGCAGCGCACACACCTGGTCACCGAGTTGCCACTGGGTGACGCCCTCGCCGAGGGCATCGATGGTGCCGCTGACCTCCAGGCCCGGCAGCTCGCTCTCACCAGGCGGCGGCGGGTAGAAGCCCTGACGCTGCAGTGTGTCGGCTCGGTTGACCCCGGCAGCCGCGACCCTGATCCGGACCTCTCCTAGCGCGGGTTGCGGGTCGGGGAGTTCGGTCAGGGTGAGCGCCTCGGGGCCGCCGAAAGTCGGAATGCTGATCGCGCGCATCCCCTAAACCTAGGCCCCCCCGCCTCAACTTTCCCGCCTGATGCCGGAACCTTGAGGTTGGGGCCCCTTGTAAGAGGCCCGAACGTCAACCTTTCGGCATCAGGCGGGAAAGTTGGGGCGGAAGGGGGTTGCCAGGGAGGATAATACTCGGTATACATGTCCTCGTACGCACGGAATACCGAGTATGCAAGGGGGATGGAATGTCGGTAAAGCTGGGTTTGATGGCGCTCCTCGCCGAAGGTGAGAAGTATGGCGCCCAACTGCGGGCGGAGTTCGAGGAGCGCACCGGGGGAACCTGGCCGCTCAACGTCGGGCAGGTCTACACCACGGTTGATCGGCTGATGCGCGACGGCTTGGTGGAACAGGCGGGAGACCCCGATCCGGAGGGCCGGATCTCGTATCGCCTCACCGAGATCGGCCGAGCCGAAGTCGACCGCTGGTGGACCACTCCCGTGGACCGAGACAACACCCCCAGGGACGAGTTGACCATCAAACTCGCCTTGGCCGTCACCGTCCCCGGCGTGGATGTCCAGCAGGTCGCGCAGTTCCAACGGACCGCTACGTTGCGGCATCTGCGTGATCTCACGCGGCTCAAGCATGACGTGATGACTCGCGATGCCCAGGCGGGCGATGCCCGCAGCCGGGACCTCGCCTGGCTGCTCGTCCTGGAAAACCTGATCTTCATGGCCGAGGCCGAGGTCCGCTGGCTGGATCACGTCGAGACCCGGCTGCACCAAGAAGCCATCCGGGTCGCACAGGCCGCGCGCATGGCGAACGAAAACCCCGCGCTGCCGACGCCCGCGGATCACCCCACCATCACTCACGTGCAGGAGCAGATCCGATGAGCACCCCGCTAGTCGTCATCGACGGCGTCACCCGAATCCACGGCAGCGGACCGACCGCGGTCACCGCGCTGGACAACGTCAGCCTCACCATCGAAGCCGGCGAGTTGGTCGCCGTCATGGGCCCCAGTGGTTCCGGCAAGTCCACCCTGCTCAATGTCGCCGGTGGCCTTGACCAGCCGACCAGGGGCAACGTCATCGTCGACGGTGACGAGCTCACCACCATGACCCCGCGCGAACTCGCCGTGATGCGCCGTCGGCGGATGGGTTTCGTCTTCCAGGACTACAACCTCATCCCCAGCCTGACGGCGGCCGAGAACATCTCCCTTCCGCTCGAGCTGGACGGCGAGCGCGCCCGCGGAGCCCGTCGGCACGCACGGGCCGCGCTTGACCTACTCGGCTTGGTCGAACTCGCTGACCGGTACCCCGACGCCATGTCCGGAGGCCAGCAGCAACGGGTCGCCATCGCGCGAGCCCTGGTCGGAGGACGCCGATTCGTGCTCGCCGACGAACCCACCGGCGCCCTGGACAGCCACACCGGCGAAGAGGTCCTGCGCGTCCTGCGCGAGCGCTGCAATGCCGGTGTCGCCGGCCTGCTCGTCACCCACGAGGCCCGCCATGCGGCCTGGGCAGACCGGGTCATCTTCCTGCGGGACGGGCGCATCGTAGACTCCACCGGGGTGGACCGTGGTTTGGAAGACCTGCTCGAGAGCGCTGGGCACACCCCATGAGCGTCCCGATGACAGACAGCCCTTCGGCCTCATGGCGCAGCTCCTGGGGAGTGGCGATCAGGATGGCCAGGCGCGAGGTCCGCCGCCACTTCGGCCGCAGCCTGGTCGTGCTCTTGATGGTCGGCATCCCCACAGCCTTGCTGACCTTTGCCTTGACGAGCTATGCCACCCAGGCTCTCAGTGATGTCGAGCGGTATGCCATCGCCGGCGGTTCCGCGGATGCCGTCATCTCTCCGCCCTCCTTCGAGCGCCCAGACAGCAATGTTCCGTACGCCGTGGTCCAAGACGGACATACCGCGAACATGTCCGTTGGCTTGGGCCGCACGGGAAAACCCATTGCCGGCTACGCCCCCTCGGGGACCGCTCAGGAGAATGCCGCCGCCATTGGCAAGCTCGTCGGCGGTACCGCGGTGCCCGTTGAGAGCGGGCAGGAACGCGTGACTCTCGGCGACCGCCGACTCACTGTGTCGACCTTGGTCGTCGACGCCCGGCTCGGCCTGGGAACCAAGGCCGAGTTGCTCACCGGTCGGTGGCCGACCAACCCCCATGAGATTGTCGTGACCCCACAGGCCATCCAGCGGGGGCTGCCCACCAGCGGATCAGTCAGCGTGGTGAAGGACAAGGGCACCAGCTCGATGACCGTGGTCGGCACTGCTCGCGCCTGGACCGATTGGGGGATGGCCGATTGGGTCGCCCTCCACCATGTGGCGGAACAGTCCGGCATCAGTCAGAGCTGGCTGGTGATGAATGCCGGCGACGTGACCTACGACCGGGTCACGGCCCTCTCGGCATACGGATTGCCCGTCATCAGTCGGTATCTCATCGCTCATCCACCGAGCACCGAAGAACTCCCGATCGAAGCCCAGGGCGTCGACGCCTTCCAGAGCAACGAGACGAACTCGTTGGCACTCGGTGGCGGGGCCATCCTCATCCTGGTCACCGGCCTGCTGGTAGCCCCCGCGTTTGCGGTGAGCGCATCTCGGCAACGTCGCACTCTGGCCTTGGCTGCCTCTAATGGCGCGACCACGGGTCACCTGCGACGAATCGTCTTGAGCCAAGCCCTCGTCCTCGGCGTCTTCGCGGCAGTCCTCGGCAGCGCTCTGGGGATCGCGGCGGCATCTGCGCTGCTGAAGTTCCTCAACACCGGAACCCACATCGCCTATGCGCCCTTCGATATCCCCTGGGTGGCCACCGCCGGGGTCACGACCTGCGCTGTCCTGGCGGCAGTCCTGGCTGCGCTCATCCCGGCCCGCCGCCTCGGCCGGCTCGACATCGTGGGCGTCATGCGCGGACAGAATGTCTCGCCAGCGCCAAGCCGACTGCTGCCGATCATCGGAACCCTGATCATGGCCGGCGGCTCTATCTCGCTCATTGCCGGTATGAGGAAGCCGAGCCTGAGTTCATATCTGGTGCCGATAGGGGTGGTGGCACTCATCGGTGGTGCGCTTTTCCTGGTGCCTATGCTGCTGGTCGCCAGCGGCAAACTGGCCGCTAGGTTCCCTCTCCCCATTCGGATGGCGGCGCGTGATGCGGCCCGCCAGCGGGCCCGCTCCGGCCCCGCCGTCGCCGCCATCGTCGGCGGGGTTGCGGTCGTGGTGACGCTGATGATCGCCATCGCCAGCGACACCCTCGAACAAGAGCGGAACTACCGTCCTCAACAGATCGCGGGCGAAGGCTCGATGTATCTCGACGCGGGGCCGCGCGCTGAACTCGACAACACCAAGGCGGCGATCGGGCAGCGCTTTCCCACGCTTCGACTGATCGACTCGCGGGTGGTCAGCGGCAACGCCTTTGATGGCGATCCGCCTCCGAATTTCGTACCCTCCCTCGTTGTACTCAAGATGCCCGGCTGTAGCGCTGCCGACTCCTTGTACGATCGACCGTTTTGGCTCAAGCTCGCTCGTACGTGGGACCCCCAGTCCCAGGCACCTTTCCCCGCATCGCCGTGTCAGGTCATCGGCGACTCGTCGATGCAACCGTCCATGGCCGGCATCCGGACCATGCCGGCTGCCGAAATCGCTCGCCGAGTCGGCCTGGAAGGGGCCGACGCAGAACGGATTCGAGCGGGCGGTGCCGTGATTTTGGGCCATCCGGATGCGATTGTCGATGGCTCGCTGACTTTTGTCGTGGGCACGACGAACCCTGCCAGCACTGCTCCCGCTGATGGTGGGATCCAGGTCGACAACGAAGCCACAGTCACCGACACCTTCACTGTCCCCGCGGTCAGTGTGCCCGCAGGTCCGGCATCGCCGGGCATCTTCTTCCAGGACGCTGCGGTTCTCGTCCCTCAGGAGGTCGTGGAGGCACACCACTTGCCGAACGCCATGCCCATTGTGCTCGTGCACGACACCACCGGGCCTATCTCGGAGTCGACCCGCGAAGGCGTCAACGCCCTGGTGGGTGAGGACTATGGCTTCCAAGTCGAGCGCGGCTTCCAGCGGGACGACCAACTAGCGATCGCCATCCTGGTCACGGCATTCGCGCTGATCATGCTCGTGGTGACGCTCACCTCCACCGCGCTCTCGCTCGCCGAGCAGCAACGCGAGGACGCCACGATGGCAGCCGTCGGTGCGACGCGGACCACGCGCAGGCTGATCTCGGCCGGTCAAGCCATGGTGACCAGCGGAGTGGGCAGCATCCTGGGCTTGATCGTGGGTGCCGTCTGCGGATACGCCTTCACCTATCCCCTGACGGCGATGTCGTGGGACGCCAATACCGGAGCCGAAAAGTTCGTTGCTCCCACCCTGGGCATCCCGTGGGCCTGGCTGGCCGTGGCCGTCATCGGTGTCCCCCTGCTGGCTACGGCACTGGCCGCCGTGGGGGTCCGCCGAGCCCCAGTCGTTACGAGGCGGCTGGCCTAAGGGCGCGGTGGTGCACCATGCGGAGGGGGATGGTGCACCACCGCGCCCGCATAATGGAGCAGTGATTACGGCAGGCCGGCAGACGGCATACCCCACCCGTCGGCCGCCGTGGAGCACTGCCCTCACGCTGTTCGCCCTGATCGCGGTGCCGACAGCGTTGGGGATGCTCGCGCTCACCCTGCTCACGACCGCTAGTCCGACCGGGGCCGAACGCGCCACCCCCCTCATGGGCCAGGGCGTCGCCCAGATCACCGAAGTCTTTGACCGGGCCCTCATCCAGACCCCCGACGGGTCGAGCACCCTCACGACCTCGACCCCCGCAACCAGCATCCCTGGCTGGTCCGCCCAGGGCACGGCGGCCCAGCGCGCGACCGCCCTGGGCCAGCTCACCGGCGGCACGGTTGTGCCTTCGGCGTGGGTCCCCTCACGGATCCGCACGGGCGGGCGCGAACTCGCCGTTGGTATCTATGTCACCGACCTGCCGCCCACCGTCACCGGCCGTTTCACCCTGGTTGATGGCCGGTGGCCCACTGGCAAGGGCGAGATCGCGGTCCAAGAGGGTTCCACGGCCTGGGGCACGCCTGGGCTGACGCTGGTGGCCAATGATGGTGGCGATGCCGGCCCGATCACGGTCGTCGGCACGGTTCGCGCGGTCCCGGGAACGCTGGCCACGACCGAAGTCCTCTCCGGCGACTGGTCGCTGGCGGCTGGCGCGGACACCCAGTTCACCATCCTGCGCGACCGGGCGATGGACTGGGCCGAGGTCCAAGACCTCAACGCCCATGGCCTGGCGGTCACCTCTCGCGAGGTCCTGGCCCATCCACCGGCAGAGGACCAGATCAATCCCGCCCTGCGCGGCGCAGCTCGGAGCGCCCACGTCGATGACCAGCCCTACCTCCCCCACGGACTCATCGCGACGGCGCTTGCTGTACTCGCCCTGACCGGAGTCGCCCACCTGGTCTGGCGCACCAAGGCCCGCGGCCGCTCGCTCCCCGGCGGGTATGCCGCCATCGTCACGGTCGCGAGCGCCGTCGTGGGGGTGGGCTTGGGGGCAGTGGCCGCCTGGGTGGCGGCGCGGGTGCTCATCGGCCGACTGCCGGAGATCGCCGGGCCCTTCGACCTGCGCCCGATGACCGGCGCCCTCACTGCCCTGGCCGCCATCATCGGTGGCCTTCTCGCCGCCCTGTGGCCTCGGGTGGTGGCCAGTGGCCGCTGGGTGGTGGCCCTGCTGATCCTCGGCATCGTGGGTGGCTCGGCTGGGTATGCCGTGCTGAGCACTCGGCTCGAGTCGGCCGCAGCAGCAGCGCGGGCGGCATACGTGCCCGCGGGCGCGGTCGGTGAAGCGACCGTGACCTGGGATCCCGAGGGCCTGAGCTCCGATGCGGTCAAGGCGGCGATCGACTCGGCGCACCCGAGCTCGGTGGTCCAGGCCAGGCTGATCGCGGGTGGCGAGTTCTTCGCAACCGGGTCCGGCACCGATCGCTCGCAGAGCGTGGTGAACGTGGTCCCGCCCAATTGCACCTCCCAGGCGAGCGTGCATGACCCCACCGCCGTGACCAATGAGCAGCCGCAGTTGCCCTGCGAAAAGGTCGGCTCCACCGGCACGTTGGCCTCGTCCTCCATTCTCGTCTTGCCCGCGCAGGTCATTGCCGAGCGCTTCGATCTCACCCCCGCCCAGAGCGCGGCGCTGGTGAAAAGCGCACTCGTCCTGGTCCCCGGCCTGACCCGAGCGGATCAGGTCACTCTCATGACGGGAACGGCCACGATCAGCGGCAAGAGCGGCGAACTCTCCGTCAGCGGGGTCGAGACGGTCGATCTCCCGGCCATCACCCTGGAGGCCTCCCGGGATCGCGAGGTGCTCTCCCTGCGCTCTGGCGTGGTGCTCAGCACCGAACTCGCGGCCTCGCTCGAACTGCCCACTCGGGGGGACGCCTTCTTTGTCACGCCCGACGCCGCCAAACCGCTCGCCGGCCAGCTCGCGGACCTCAACGCGGCCCTTGATGCCATCGCTGTCGGCGACGGCTCGATCCTGGTGGAGTATGAGCCCGGGTATGTCCGCACGGACCGAATCCTGCGCTTCGGACTCCCCGCTGCCGCCTTGCTCGGCATCACCGCACTGGGGTTGGCAGCCGCCGCTGTCTGGCTAGCTCGTCGCGATCGCACCGGCTCCGGCCGCGGCTCACGGCGGTGGGCGACGGTGATGTGGGCCCTCGTGGCCACCTTCGTCGCGACCGCCTTAGGCCTGGCGGTGGGCTTTGGTGCGGCCTGGTTCTTGGGCTCGCGCACTCCTCCGTTGGCCCTCTGGGCGGTGGTGCTCTGTGGCGCCGCCCTCGCGGTGGCGGTAACCACGCTGGTGTCGGTCCGGTCACGACCGTCGCTGGACTCGGGGGGTTCGGCGACCAAGGGACGTGGCTGACGTCACCCGATGAGGCACGATAGGGCGCATGAGTGAGCAGCCCGATCACACGCAAGGCATCCCCGCCACGGTGACCAGTGACGGCGAACGCGTCGTCGTCATCACCCCCGACGGGATGGGGGTCGCGCCGCACCGCGAGGAAGCCGACCACAGCCATCGATCGAGCAACCCCGCTGACCTGGTCGAGCAGCCCGCCAAGGTCATGCGGATCGGCTCGATGATCAAGCAATTGCTCGAGGAGGTGCGCTCGGCTCCGCTTGACGACAAAGGGCGCGCTCGCTTGGCCGACATTCACGATCGGTCGATCGCTGAACTCAAGGATGGCTTGGCGCCGGAGCTGGTCGAGGAGTTGGAGCGGATCGCCCTGCCTTTCAGCGAGGAGTCCCCCAGCGACTCGGAGTTGCGGATTGCCCAGGCGCAGCTCGTGGGCTGGCTTGAGGGCCTCTTCCACGGCATACAGACCGCCTTGGTCGCCCAGCAGATGGCGGCTCAGGCCCAGTTACAGCAGATGCGCCAACTGCCCCCGGGGGCAGCACACGAGGGTGACGCAGGTGGGCCCGGCGGCCAAGGAAGGCCCAACGCCGGCCCAGAGGGCCAGCCCCACCCAGGCACCGGCAACTACCTCTGAGCGCTCCCGTGAGGTCGAGAGTAGAGAACACTCCGTCTCCGGGGAGCGGCATACGGAGTGTTCTCTACTCTCGACCAGGCATGCGAGGGCGGATCGCTGTGTTCGGCGCCCAAGCAGTTGGCCCCTTAGGGTGACGCCCATGACTGATCGCGACTTCGACATCGTCCTCTTCGGAGCCACCGGATTTGTCGGCCGGTTGACCGCTCAGCATCTTGCGGACGAGGCCAAGGGCGCCGCCGACGGTGTCCGAATCGCCCTGGCCGGCCGCTCCCAAAGCAAACTTGAAGGCATTCGGGCCGAACTAACCGGACCAGCCCGTGAGTGGCCCCTGCTCGTGGTCGATGCCGCCGACACCGGAGCCGTGCAGGATCTTGCCGCGCGAACCAAGGTCGTTGTCACCACCGTGGGGCCCTACCAGAAGTACGGCAAGGCGCTGGTAGCCGCATGCGCCGCCGCCGGCACGCACTACTGCGATCTGACCGGTGAAGTGCTCTTCGTCAAGGACACCATCGACAAGCACGACAAGGCCGCTCGGCGTTCGGGAGCCCGCATCGTGCACGCGTGCGGCTTCGATTCCATCCCCAGTGATCTGGGGGTCTTCCTCACCTGGCGCACCGCTGCGGAGGATGGCGCCGGTGACCTCGCGCGGACCCAGTTGGCGGTGACCCAGCTCAAGGGAGGCTTTAGCGGGGGGACCGTCGACTCGGCCCGCAATCAGGCGGCCGAGGTCGTCAAGGACGCGGGCGCGCGCGCAGTCATGGCCAACCCGTGGAGCCTGGCCGATGGCACTCGCCCCGCCCGGCCCGCCCGCGCTGCAGCCACGAACCCACCCGCACACGCGGCACGTCCAACCAGCGGCGCCTCGGCTCCGGCCGCGATCCTGGACGCCGTGCTCGGCCGGGCGACCAAGATCGCCAAGTCTTCGCCGGTGCGGCGCAATCCCGCCGGGCACTTCACCGGCCCCTTCATCATGGCCAACTTCAACACCCGAGTCGTCTGCCGATCGGCCTCCCTGCTCGGCTACGGCGAGGGCTTCCGGTACGGCGAGCACACTGACTTCGGACCCGGCCCCAAGGGCGCCCTGATGGCCACCGGGATGAGTTTCGGCCTGGGCGTGGGCGGTCTGGCCCTCGCCTTCGGACCCACCCGCAAGCTGGTTGACCCGCTGCTTCCCAAGCCTGGCGAGGGTCCGAGCGATGAGGCTATGGCCCGCGGACGCTTCCGAATGGACATCACCGCCGAGACCACCTCGGGTGCTCGCTATCTCACGACGGTCAGTGCGCCCTACGACCCGGGCTACTCAGGGACCGCGATCATGCTCGGGCAGGCTGCTCTTGCCCTGGTCAATGACACCGCCTCGCTGCCCGATCGTGTCGGGGTGCTGACACCTTCATCGGGCATCGGTATGCCGCTGATCGAGCGCCTGCGGCGGCACCGCTTCAGCTTCGAGACGCGACGAACTGACCAGTAACTCAGGGCCGGGGTGCGCCCGGGGCTCTGCGGTGACTAGGGTTGACCTGAAGGATTCGGCGATGCTCCTAGGAGGCCACCATGTCCGAGCACAGCCCCGTGCACGCGCTGACCGAGCACGACTGCTGGGAGTTCCTCCATGCGCAGGAGTTTGGCCGACTGGCCTTCCACTTGCTGGACGAGGTCCACATCGTGCCGATCAACTACGCCATTGACGAGCAGCGGCGCATCGTCTTCCGGACTGCGGAGGGCTCCAAACTGCTGGGCCTGACCATCAATTCCGATGTCGCCTTCGAGATCGACGAGTTCGGCGACAATGATGCCACCAGCGTCATTGTGCGCGGCCGCGCTCGTCAGTTGGAGGGCCATGAAGCCGATGCGACTGACCAACTCCCCCTGCGGCCCTGGGTGGACACGGCCAAGTTCAACGTGATCGCCATCGAGGTTGACGAGATCACCGGACGCCGTTTCGAGTTGACCCGGCCGTGGCTGCACATGCGGCCCACCACCTCCTAGGCACTCACCCGCCCATGTCGCAGGAAGCCCTGGTCATCCGCGCGATGACCGAGGTGGATTGGTCCGCCTTCTTCCCGGTCTTTCGCGCGATCGTGAACGAGGGTGAGACCTACGCCTACCCTCCCTTCGACGATCGGGATACCGCGCTGGCCTCGTCGTGGTGGTTCGACGCGGGCTCCGACGGACCAAGCATCACGGTGGTTGCCGTGGACCCGACCTCAGGCGCGATCCTCGGGTCGGCCAAGAGCGGACCCAATCGGCCCGGACGCGGCGCGCACGTCGCCACCGCATCATTCATGGTCGCGCCGACGGCGCAGGGCCGCGGAGTCGGACGAGCGTTGGGCCGGTGGGTGCTGGCCTGGGCCGCCGAGCAGGGTTATGCCGCAATGCAATTCAATGCGGTCGTGCAGACCAATACAGCAGCCGTCGCGCTCTGGCAGGAACTCGGCTTCAGGATCATCGGCACAGTCCCTGCGGCCTTCGACTCCGCTCGTCATGGGCGCGTCGGCCTCCACGTGATGCATCGCGAGCTGTGACATGCGCGTACTCATCGCCAGCGACAAGTTCAAGGGCTCGCTGACGGCCACCGAGGTCATCGCCCACATTGCTGCCGGGATCAGCCAGTGGGACCGAGCCATCGAGGTGGCATCGGTCATCGTCGCTGACGGTGGTGACGGGATGCTGGCTGCCGCCCAGGCCGCTGGCTTCACCCTGATGCCGGTGACCGTGGCTGGCCCCACCGGAATGCCCGTGCAGTCGGCGTATGCCGTGCGCTCTCGGCCGCTGCCTGCGCTGGGCCGCGATGTGGTCGTCGAGATGGCCGATGCCTGCGGGCTCTTGCGCCTGCCCGACGGCATTCCGGCACCGCTGACGGCATCCAGCCGAGGGCTTGGTGAGGTCATGCGGGTGGCTCTGGAACGGGAGCGGCCCACCCGCATGTGGGTGGGCATCGGTGGCTCGGCGTCGACCGATGGCGGGGTGGGCATGCTGGCAGCGCTCGGCATTGCCGCACTCGATGAGGCGGGCAATCCGGTCCCTGAGGGCGGGATCGGGCTGGCCTCGGTCGCCTCCCTGGACGCCCGGCGGTTCACCCCGAGGTTGGCGCTGACGCAGGTGGAGTTTGCCTGTGATGTGGACAGTCCCCTGACCGGCCCCTCTGGTGCAGCCGCGGTCTTCGCGCCGCAAAAGGGCGCCGACCCGGCCCAGGTCGAGGAGCTGGACGCCGGCCTGACCCACTGGGCAGATGTCGTCACCGGCGTCAGTGGCCAAGACCTGCGTGCCGAGCCCGGCGCCGGCGCCGCGGGTGGGGTCGGGTATGCCGCCCGCGCCGTGTTGGGTGCCCACCTGCGGCCGGGCATCGACATCGTCCTGGATCTGGTGGGCCTGGACGCGGCCCTGGCGGGCTGCGATCTGGTGATCACAGGCGAAGGCGCCATCGACGCTCAAACGGTTCTGGGCAAGGCACCGGCCGGGGTGGCCCGGCGAGCGGCGGCCTACGGCATACCGGTGGTGGCGGTCTGCGGTCGGCGCCGCCTCACCGACGCACAGTTGGCGGCCAGCGGCTTTGCGGGTGTGTATGCCTTGACCGATCTCGAGCCTGATCCGACGATCTGCGTGGCCCGCGCCGGTGAGCTATTGGAGCGGCTGGTCGCCGAGCGGGTTCTGCCCGGGCAGTCGTCAGTCAGCGGCCCGCCACCGCAGTAATCGCGGGCTTCCCCGCCAGCACTGCCACGGCATTGTCCGCCGCAAGGACCGCCATGGCCGTGCGAGTTTCGTTGGTGGCCGATCCCAGGTGCGGCAAGAGAACCACGTTGTCGAGTTCTAGCAGTCCTTCGTGGACGGCCGGCTCGAACTCGAAAACGTCCAGCCCGGCCCCAGCGATCTGGCGTTGGCGCAGTGCCTCCACCAGCGCGCTCTCATCGATGATCGGCCCGCGGGCCGAATTGATCAGGAAGGCGGTTGCCTTCATCTTCGCCAACTCGGGCGTACCGATCAGGTGGTGGGTCTCCGGCAGATACGGACAGTGCAGCGAGATGACATCACTGGTGCGCAGAAGCTCGCCGAAGTCGACCCGTCTTGCGCCGAGCTCGGCCTCCACCTCGGGAGCCAGGGCAGTCGGACCGGTGTAGATCACCGACATCCCGAAGGCCTTGGCGCGTCGAGCCATCGCGATCCCGATGGCGCCGGCGCCCACAATGCCGAGCACTTTGCCTTGAATGCCGCTGCCGAGTAGGTAGAACATTCCCCACTGCCAGGGCGTTCCACTGCGGATCACGCGTTCGCCCTCGCCGAGTCGACGGGTGGCCATGAGCATGAGAGCGAATGCGGTGTCCGCCGTCGCCTCGGTCAGCACACCGGGGGTATTCGTTGCGACCACGCCCCGATCCGCGCAGGCTGCAACGTCGATATTGTTATATCCCACAGCGACATTCGCGACGACCTTAAGGTTGGGGCCGGCGGCATCCAGCAACTCACTGTCCACCTTTTCGGTGAGCAGAGTGACCAGGCCGTCGGCGTTCCGGACGAACTCCAGCAACTCCGTCCGGGTGATGGCGCGGTCCTCGTCCCAGGCCGTGACCTCGTGATGACGACGCAGCAAGTCCAATCCGTCGGACGGGATGCGTCCGGTGACCACTACTCGCGCCATCTCAGGCCTCGATCCATTCCTTGAGCAGCCCGAGGCCTTCCTCGATGGCGTGCACCGGCAGACCGCTATACGCAAAGCGCGCATAGAAGCGGTCCTCCCCTGGCTGGGGTCGGCCGAAGTGCAGGCGCGTGCAGAATGAGACTCCGGTAGCGTGCAAGGCCTCCTGCGCAAAGGTCGACAGATCGCCAATGGCCTTGCGGGCCATGGCGTCCGTGACATCCGGGAAGAGATAGAAGGTGGCATTGGGGACCGCAACGGATACGCCTGCCATGTCATTCAAGGCGGCGGCGCAGGCATCGCGGCGAGCCTGCAACTCACGCCGAATAGCCCGCGGTCCGCTCTGATCTCCCCGGATGCCTTCCACGCCAGCCCACTGCACAAAGTGGGTGGTGCAACTCTCGTTGTTGGTGTTCAGCGTGCCGAAGACCGCGCTGACCTCGCGCGGGGCAACCGCGCAGCCAAGGCGCCACCCGGTCATCGCGAACTTCTTGCTGAAGGTGTACAGGATCACGGTGCGCTCCGCCATACCGTCAAGTGCGGCAATGGATCTCGAGGTGCCCGAGTAGCGCATCTCGAAATAGGCCTCGTCCGAGAGCACCCAAAGGTCATGCCTTCGGGCCAACTCTGCGACCGCTTCACGCTCAGCGTCGGTGGACTCCGCTCCGATCGGATTCTGCAAGTCGTTGTAGATGATGGCCCGCGTTCGTGGGGTCACCATGGCGGCCACCTGATCCAGGTCGATGGCGAAGCCGTGGGTCGTTGGCACATAGCAGTAGGGCTTGGCCACTCCCCCGAAGTACTCGATCTGACTCTCATAGATCGGGTATCCCGGGTTGGGATAGAGCACCTCATCCCCCGGATTCATCAGCGCCTGAATGAACTTGGTGATCACCGGCTTCCCGCCGGGTTGCACGGTGATGTTGTCCGGGCTCAGCGGCATCCCTCGCTGCGCACCAATATCGTCGGCGAGCGCCTCCCGCAATGGCCCGATCCCAGGCCCGGGGCAGTAGCCGGTGTGCCCGTCGGCCACGGCACGCTGCATGGCCTCGACCACATTGGCCGGGGTGGGCAGGTCGATGTCACCCAGGTGGAAGGGGTAAATGCGATGCCCGCGCGCACCCCACTGCGCTGCTGCCGCAGACACGGCGAAGGCCGTCTCCGTGCCAAGCCGACTCAACCGCTCTGCCAGTGCCATGTGACGGCCCCTTCACTCGGGTCGGCAGCGCCCGCCATTGGGCACCACCACCCAATCTAGAGCGTCCGGGACAGCGCCGACAGTGGGGTCAGCCCGGTCAGATCAGCTTGCGCACGACCCTGAGCGGGAGGTTGTGCATGGCCCAACCAAGCGGCACCCATGGCCATGCCGGTACGCGCGCATTGCTCTTCCCAGCCTCGATGGCGGCCACCATCGCCCGCACGCCTGTCTCGGTGTCCACCATGAACGGTGTGTGCTTGACGCGCTCATTCATCTCCGAGCGGATGTAGCCCGGGTAAATGGTCGAGACGCTGATATCCAGTTCGGGGGTGGTGAGCATCTCGCTGCGGATGCCCTCCGCGAGGGCGGCCACCCCGGCCTTGGTGGCGGCATAGGTCGTCACCGTCTTGGGCATGCCGCGCATGGCCGAGACCGAGGAGATCATGACCAAATGACCCGACTTCTGCTCCCGGAAGATCTCCATGGCAGCCTCGCATTGGGCCAGCGCCGCAACGAAGTTCGTCATCGCCGTCGCTCGGTTGGCGTCATATCGCCCGGTCCCGATCGGGGCGCCCTTGCCCAGGCCCGCATTGACGATGACCCGGTCAATCCGGCCGAAGTCGGCCCTAAATGCCCGGAACGCCTCGAAGATGGCGGCATCGTCATTGACGTCCAAGGCCCGCACTTCAACGCGAGCTTCTGGGTTGCTCGCCCGCAGTTCGACGGCCAGCTCTTCGAGCCGCTCGGTACGGCGGGCGCACAGGGCCAGGTCATGACCGCGCGCAGCAAATTGACGAGCCATCTCGGCTCCGAGCCCCGAGCTGGCTCCGGTGATGAGGGTGGTGGGCATGTGGAGCCTTTCGCTACGTGACGGTGGCCAGCCCGGGCTGGCTCTCCAGGTGTCGGGATTCGTTGAAGGTAACCAGGTGGAGGCCGCGGGCACCCACGCGCAGGGTCGACAGGGAGCCATTGGTAATCGCGCGCTCCAGGCGCACCCAGGTGGCGCTCGGCCCATCGACCACGCGCGTGATGACCCGAGCGATGACGCCGGCCGAGGTCGCCACGACCACGGTGTCATCGTGTCCAGCAGAGTCGATGAGCCGGTCGAGCGCGTCATCCACCCGAGCACTGAAGTCGGCGAATGGTTCGGCATATCGCCCGGGCGCCTGCCCGCTGACCCAGGCGCCAATGGCCTGGGCGTACATGGCCTCGAAGGCGGCATACGGCTTGCCCGTGCGTACCAAGTCGGCCTTCATGACGGTCATCGAACGGTATCGACGTTTGTAGCCGGCTAGGACACCCATGTGGTCGTACTCATTCCACCCTGGATCCTCGCTGGCCGGCACGCCCCAGCCCGCGGCTCCCGCCATGAGGGCAGCGGTGTCTCGTTGCCGACGCATGGCCCCGCTGATCAGGGTCGTCGCCTCGATTCCGCGCTCGGCAAGCTCCTCGCCCACGACCACGGCCTGCCGTCGCCCGGTATCCGAGAGCCGGTCGTAGTCGCGCTTCCCCCACGATGCTTGGCCATGGCGAATCAGATGGATCACGGTCATCGAAGGCCCGCCATCGTTGCCCGACAACGCAATTCCAGATAGGAGACCAGCCAGCGGAACTTCTTGAAGGCAGGGTTGGTCGTCTGACCATGGTGGTAGCGGTGGTAGATCTGCTGGGCAATCACGGCCAGTCGGAACAGCCCAAACACCTCGTACCAGGTCCATCGGAAGCGATCCATCGCGATGCCCCGGCGGTCGCAGTAGTAGTCCACGACCTGGTCCCGGGTCAACATGCCGGGCGTGTGCGTGGGCTGCAGCCGCATGGCCCGCATGACCCGATCGTCGTCGGCCTGAACCCAGTACGCGAGCGCCCCGGCGAGGTCCATGAGAGGGTCGCCGACCGTGGCCATCTCCCAATCCAAGACGCCGACAATCTGCGTCGGGTCCGAGGGCGCTAGGACGAGGTTGTCAAAGCGAAAGTCGTTGTGGATCAACGTATGTGGCTGGTCGGGTGGTTGGTGCTCGGCCAGCCAGTCCATCACCGCCTCAAAGGCCGCATCCCGACCCGTCCGAGCTGCCCGCATGCGCGAGGACCATCCGGCCACCTGCCGGGACACATAGCCCGCACCACGGTCCAGGTCGCTCAGTCCGGCCGCCTGGACGTCGACGCCGTGCAAGTTGATGACAGCGTCAATCGCGTTGCGGCACAATCGCTCGACATCCGCGGGAGCCAATCCCAGCGACGAGGGAATGCTCTTACGAAGAATGGTCCCCTCGATCCGCTCCATGACATAGAACGGGCTGCCAATGACCTCAGGATCGGTGCAATTGGCCACCATGTGTGGAACCAGCGGATAGGCAGTTCGCAAGGCGGCCTGGACGGCATACTCGCGCCCCATGTCGTGCGCCGTGCCGACATGGGCACCCCGCGGCGGACGCCGCAGGATGACATCACGATCGGGGTAGCTCAGGGCATACGTGAGATTCGAGGCGCCGCCGCTGAATTGCCGCACCGCCGGGGTCCCCACCAGCGACGGATCGACACGCACGAGCCAGGCCGCCAGGCGGTCCACATCGAAGGCGTCCTCAGCCCGGACTTCGCCGACATCGCTCACGGCAGCGGCACGCCCGATCGGGCCGCGAGCGCTCGACCGCCCCGCGCCACCGCGCGGTTGTACAGCGGGCGAGCGAACCGCTTGGCAGCCGTGATTGCTCGGCCATGCGAGTCGGTGAGGATGACCCGCTTGCCGCTCTCGATCCCCGCGATCACCGTGACCGCGATCTCCTGCGGGGTCTTCTTGGCGCGCGTAATGAGCTTGGTGCCTGCCTCGTGGAGGGCCTCGTCCTTGCCCTCGAAGGAGAGATGGAGGTTGGTCCGGAAGAACGCGGGACAGACCACCGAGACCTTGATCCCAAAAGGCTCGAGCTCAAAGCCCAAGGTCTCCGAGACCGCGACAACGGCGGCCTTCGTGGCGTTATACGAGGCCATCCCAGGGGCATGCACCAGCCCGGCCAGGGAGGCCGTGTTGACGATATGCCCGGAGCGCTGCTCCTTCAGCATCGGCACGAAGGTCTGGCAGCCGCGCACGACACCCAACAGATTGATGTCGATCACCCGCTCCCATTCGGACATGGCCTCCACGTCGATGCGCCCGCCGGCAGCCACCCCCGCGTTATTGCACAGGATGTCCAGGCCACCCCACTCCTGACTCACCCAGGCGGCAGCTGCATCCCAATCCTGCTGCTGGCGCACGTTGAGACGTCGGTAGACCACCTGCTCAGGCAGGATCGCCGGACGCTCCTCGGCCAAGTCTCCGACCAGCACCTGATCGCCTCGAGCCAGGAAGGCCTCGGCCAGGGCCAACCCGAGGCCGGAGGCGCCTCCGGTCACCAGGACACGTGCCATATCAGGACTCCTTGCTCAGATAGGGGCGCAGCAACTGGCGGGCGACGACGCCCAGATGCACCTCATCCGGCCCATCGGCCAGCCGCAACGAGCGGGCACCGGCATATGCAGCCGCTAAGGGGAAGTCCTCGCTCATCCCGGCACCGCCGTGGAGTTGGATGGCCAGGTCGATCACCTCGCAGGCCATCGAGGGCACGGCCGCCTTGATCTCGCTCACCTCGGACTGGGCGCCAGCGATACCGACCGTGTCCAGCTTCCAGGCCGCGTGATGGACCAACAGCCGGGCCTGGTTGATCGCAATCCGCGCGCGCGCCAGGCGCTCCCGGTTGCCGCCGAGGTTGGCCAGCGGTTTGCCAAAGGCCACCCGCGTGGTGGCCCGCTCACAGGCCAACTCGAGGGAGCGCTCGGCCAGGCCGATCAGCCGCATGCAGTGGTGAACGCGACCAGGACCGAGCCGGCCCTGCGCGATCGCGAAGGCCATTCCGGGCCCGCCGATGACAGCGGAGCGAGGCAGCCGGACGTCGGTGAGGGTCACCTCGCCATGACCCAGGGGCTCATCGAAGTGACCCAGCGCGGTCAGCATCCGCTCCACCCGCACGCCGGGAGCGTCCATCGGCACCAGGACCATCGAATGCCGCAGGTGTCGGTCTGCGCTCGGGTCGGTCAGCCCCATGAACACCCCGACCCGGCAGTCCGGGTGCCCGGCGCCGGTGGACCACCATTTGCGGCCGTTGAGCACGATGTCCTCGCCGTCGAGGATGGCCGTGGCCTGCATCGTGGTGGCATCCGAGCTGGCGACTCCCGGCTCGGTCATCAGGAATGCCGAGCGAATCCGGGCGTCGAGCAGAGGATCCAGCCAGGTGTCCTTCTGCTCTTGGCTGCCGTACTTGAGCAGGACTTCCATATTGCCGGTGTCCGGGGCATTGCAGTTGAAGATCAGCGGCGCCAGGGCACTGCGGCCGGTTTGTTCGGCGACCACGGCATACTCGCTATTGCTCAGCCCTCGCCCGCCCGCGGTGCCATAGCGCTGCGCATAGGGCCCCTCATGGCCGGCCGGGAGGAAGAGATTCCACAGGCCCTCGGCCCGCGCCTGGCTCTGCAATTGCGCCATGACCGGGTGCGGTGGCCAAGCGTCCTCGCCACGAGCACGTCGCTGGGCGATATCGAGGACGACCTCGTGCTCCACCGGCACGATGCGCTCATCGACAAAGGCACGGACCTGGGTGGCCAGCTCTGCGGCCCTGGGCGTGGGAGCGAAGTCCATGGCTCAGACCTTACGTGGCGAGATTGCGTGGGGCGCGGGTGCGTGTCCGGCTTCACCCGACGGGCATCAGGTCCGCACTGGGCACCGGGCAGGCACGCTCTCCGGCCAGGCGGGTGCGCAGGGCCCAACCGAGCAGGACCATGCCGATGACGCCCAGCCACGGCTGGATCGGGGCAAACCACTGGAGTGCGCCCGATGATCCGAGCAGCAGCAAGGCGATCTTGTTGCACACCGGACAGCCGACCGCAAAGTACGCCAGCAGGCCCCCGATGCCCCCGCGACGGGCGGAGGCGTCCACCTGCTGCGCCTGACCGGGCTCCCGGACGTAGGTCGCGACCAGCAAGCCGCTGAGCACCGAGGTGATCGCCAGCACGAGCCAGGCCCACCACGGGGTGGCGACCTTGCGCACGATCACCGGGTTCTCGATCATGGCGGTCCCCAGGGCCATGAAGGCGGCCGTGCCCAAGGCGGCCAGGGCGGCCACGACCCAGCGACGCGTGGACCAGGTGGACATCATGAGGAGCATCATCCCTCATCCGAGCTGGCGGTGATGGTCACCGGGATGCCGTTCAGCACGGCATTCCCGCTCCCGAGGTCGACCACGTTCGGGTCGGTCAGGTCGTTGATCGAGACGCCGGGCAGCGCGCTGGCGCGAGCAAGCCGGACTCCTTGACGGGCGTGACCGTATCCATGCGGCAGGCTGACCACCCCCGGCATCAGGTCGGTGGAGGCGGCTGCCTCGACCTGAACCTCGCCAGCCGCCGAGCGGACCGTGACCAGCGAGCCGTCGGGGATGCCGCGGGCGGCGAGGTCCTCGGGGTTGACCAAGAGGTGGTGGCGGGCACGCCCGGAGGTCAGTCTGGCCGCATTGTGCATCCACGAGTTGTTATCCCGCTGATGCCGCCGACCGATCAGCAAGAGGGTGTCCGCAGCTACCGCCGGCTCAGCCTGGCGCAATCGGGTGAGCTCTGCCAGCGCCAGCGGGGCGGCGAGGTGAATGCGCTGGTCAGCGGTCCGCAACCGCTCCGGTAACTGCGATCGCAAGGGTCCCAGGTCGACACCACCGGGGGTGCGCGAGAGCCGCCGTACCGAGAGCCGGGTAGGCGAGAGCCGCAGCAAGGCATCCACGGTCAGGCGCGGCGAGACCCGCATCCGCAGCCACCGCGCCAGGTCCCGGCGGCCACCGCGTGCCCGCTCAAGTGCGCTCACCAGGTCTCGGGCGATCTGCCAATCGTGACGAGCCTCGGGATCGGCGGGGAGCACCGCCGGTGAGAAGCGCGCGGTGTTGCGCACGGCCAGGGTGTGGAAGATCACGTCGTAGTGATCGCGCTCCAGCGGCCCGGTCGGCGGCAGGATCAGGTGCGCATGCCGGGTGGTCTCATTGATATACGGATCGATGGACACCATGGCCTCGAGCTCGCTCAGCGCGCCATCGAGCAGGTGTCCCCCGGGTGTGGAGGAGACCGGATTGCCGGCGATGGTGATCAGCCCTCGCAGTTGTCCCTCGCCCGGTGTGCGGATCTCTTCGGCCAGCGTGGCTGAGGGCAATTCCGAACCGAATGCCTGCAGGCCGCGTACCCGGGTCCAGCGACCCGGTCGCCCCGCCCCCATCAGTCCCCGGCCGACCAGGTCGACCGCCGGTGACGTGAACATCAGTCCACCGCTTCGATCCAGCCCACCGATGAGGATATTGAGCACCTGGATCGCCCACTGGCAGAGCAACCCGAAGCTCTGCACCGACACGCCCATTCGCCCATGGATCGCGGCCGCTGGCGCGTCCAGGAGGTCACTGGCCAACCGCCGGATCTCGGCCGCCGGGACGCCGGAGCGCTCGGCCGCGAGCTCGGGAGTGAAGCTCTCGACTGCGCCGCGCACCTCCTCGACCCCATCGACATATGCCGCTGGCCGCGCCCGGCCGGAGGCCAGCACCTCTCGGATCAGGGCCAGCAAGACCCACGCATCGGTGCCGGGTCGGACCGGGAGGTGGCGATCGGCGATCTTGGCGGTCTCCGTCCGTCGAGGGTCGAGCACGATCAGCCGACCACCCCGCGCGCTCAGCTCGCGGCGCCGCTGCGGGAAGTCCGGGACCGTCCACATCGAGCCATTCGAGGCCATCGGGTTGTGCCCGATCAGGACGAGCAGATCGGTGCGGTCGATGTCGGGCACGGGCAGGAGGAACTGATGGCCATAGAGCGCCCAGGCCACCATGTGGTGTGGCAACTGGTCCACCGAGGTCGCCGAATAGACGCTACGGGTGCCCAGCGCCCGCACAAGTTGCGGGTTATGGGTCATTGCCCCTAACGAATGCACATTGGGGTTGCCCAGATAGACGCCCAGACTGTTGCGGCCGTGGCGCTCCTGGACTCCGTGAAGCAACTCGGCCGCCAGGGTGAAAGCCTGCGCCCAGGGGATCTCGACCCAGCGATCCCCCAATCGCCGCACCGGCCGGCGCAGTCGATCCGGGTCCTCGTGGAGGTCCTGCAGCGCAATGGCTTTCGGGCAGAGGTGACCTCGTGAGAGCGGGTCCGCCTCATGCCCGCGAATGCTGCGCACGCGATCGCCCTCAAGGACAATCTCCAGGCCGCAACTCGCCTCGCAGAGCGGGCAAGCGGCATACCGGGTGCGCAGTTCGTCGGTCATCGTCGGCGCAACTCGAATCTCGGCGCAGCCTTCTCGAAGGCCGCCTTGCGGGCGATTGCCGTGTTGTGGGTAGCCAGCAGCCAGGCCTGTTCGACGCGCTCGCGGGCGAAGGTATGCCGTGGGCCTCGCGTCCACGTGCGGTCAAAGAGCCGCTTGGCCGCGGCGACCGAGTCCGGCGAACGGGTCACGATCTGCTCAACGAGAGCCACCCCAGCGGCATACGGGTTCTCGGCCACCTCGGTGGCCAAGCCTAGGGCCACGGCCCGCTCACCAGAGATGACCTCGCCGGTCATGGTCAGGCGCTTGGCGGTGTCGATGCCGACGAGTTGGGAGAGCGAGGCGATGCCGCTCATATCCGGGATCAGCCCCCAGCGGGCCTCCAGCACGGACCACTGGGCATCGGCCGTGGTGAACCGGAAGTCGGCGCCCAGGGCGATCTGCAGGCCGCCTCCGAAGCAGTGGCCCTGCACGGCGGCCACCACTGGCACCGGCACCCGTCGCCAGGCCCAACAGGCCTCCTGGAAGGTGTTCGTGCCCTCCCGCCGCCAGGGCCTGGGCGTGAATGCCGCCGCCACGCGCGGCGGCTCCTTGAGCACCGTCGCGAAATCCAGTCCCGCGCAAAAGGAATCGCCACTGCCGGAAAGCATGACGCCCCGCAAGGAACGGTCCCGCGAGAGCCGCCGCGCGGTCGCAATCAAGGCATCGAGGGTGTCGAGCGTGAGCGCGTTGAGCTTGTCGGGTCGATTCAGGCGCACATGGGCAATCCCGCCCTCGATCTCGCAAGTCACCGCATCGGCAGTCATACCAGCCAGCATAAGTAGGTCAAGGCGACTGTGGGCTGCCCTAGTGTCCTGTGCCATGAAGGCTGCCGTGATCTCCCAGTTGGCTGGGCCAGCGTCCGTGACCGTCCAGGACGTTGCTGAGCCGTCGGCCGGGGGCCAGGTACTGATTGAGGTGCGTGCTGCAGGCGTGTGCTTCCCCGATGTGCTGCAGACCCGCGGGCTCTATCAGTTCGCGCCCCCGGTGCCCTTTGTGCCGGGCAGCGAGGTGAGCGGGATCGTGCTCGCGGCGCCCGCTGACAGTGGCTTTGCGGCCGGGGACCGGGTTGCGGCCTTCAGTGTTCTCGGGGGCTTCGCCGAACGCGTGGCGGTCCCGCCGGGGCAGGTGTTCGCGCTGCCCGATGGGGTGGGATTCCATGAGGCCGCAGCGCTGCCCATGAACTATCTGACCTGCGATTTCGCGCTGCGCGTGCGGGCGGGGATGGCGCCTGGTGAGACCGTGCTCGTCCACGGCGCGGCCGGCGGCATCGGCACCGCCGCGATCCAACTCGCTCGGGCGGGAGGCGCTCGCGTCATCGCCGTGGTGAGTTCGGCGGACAAGGATGCCGTCGCTCGCTCCGCGGGCGCTCACGAGGTCATCCCGGTCAGCGGGTTCAAGGACGCCGCTCGCGAGCTCACGCAAGGGCGCGGTGTCGACATCATCGTGGACCCGGTGGGCGGCGACCGGTTTACAGACTCGCTGCGTGCGTTGGCACCGCTGGGTCGGCTGCTGGTCATTGGTTTCACCGAGGGCTCGATCCCCGAAGTCAAGGTCAACCGGCTGCTGCTCGGCAATCTCTCCGTGGTGGGTGTCGGCTGGGGTGCCTTGTGGACCCAACGTCCCGGTTTCCTGCAGGAGCAGTGGGCAGCGATTGCGCCCCTGGTGGCGTCCCGCGCGATCCGACCGGTCGTCGGTGCGACCTATCCCTTGGCTGAGGTCGGCGCCGCGCTAAGCGCCATCGACGAGCGCAGCGCCGTCGGCAAACTCATCGTGCACCCGGGCAACTAGGCTGCCCGCATGGACTTCCGCAATGTCTACGCTCAGGGCTTTGCCCGAGTGGCGGCCTGCACGCTCCCGGTGGCCATCGCCGACCCGATGACCAATGCCGAGCGCATCATCGAGCAGACCCGGGCCTGTCATGACGATGGCGTCGCGGTCGCGCTCTTTCCCGAGTTGTCGCTCAGCGGATATGCCATCGACGACCTCCTCCTCCAGGACGTCCTCCTCGATGCCGTTGACTCGGCGATCGAGTCGCTCACGCGCGCCAGTCGCGAGCTGCTCCCCGTCATCGTGGTCGGCGCGCCGGTGCGGCACCAGGGGCGGCTCTACAACTGTGGTGTGGTCATTCACCGCGGGGAGATCCTCGCGGTAGCACCCAAGTCTTTCCTGCCCAACTACCGCGAGTTCTACGAGAAGCGGCACTTCGCCGATGGCGTCGATCAGCGCGACGCCTGGCTGACCCCCGAGATCCCGTTCGGCCCGGACCTCATCGTGGATGTCGAAGACGTGCCGGGGCTGAGCCTTCATGTCGAGGTGTGCGAGGACATGTGGGTGCCGGTGCCGCCCTCGCACAAGGCAGCGCTCGCCGGCGCCACCGTGCTGCTCAACCTCTCCGCCTCCCCCATCACCGTGGGGCGCGCCGAGGACCGGCACCTGCTGGCCCGGGCGGCAAGTTCGCGCTGCAATGCCGCCTACGCCTATGCCGCGGCCTCCGCAGGCGAGTCCACGACCGACCTGTCGTGGGATGGCATGACCATGGTCTACGAACTGGGCGATCTGCTGGCCGAGGGCGAGCGATTCCCCCACGAAGCCCGACGCACAATCGTCGACGTCGACCTTGACCGGCTGCGCCAGGAGCGCGCCCGCCAGGGCAGCTTCGATGACAACCGGCGCGCCGAGGGCATCGAGGCCGATGAGGGAGAGACCTTCCGCCACATCACCATTCGCCTCGGCGCACCGACCGGCGATCTCGGGCTTCGGCGCACTGTCGACCGCTTCCCGTTCGTGCCGGACGACGCGGCCAGGCTGGCGCAGGACTGCTATGAGGCCTACAACATTCAGGTCTCTGGCCTCGAGCAGCGGCTGCGCGCGATCGGCGGCGGCGACCCGGCGCGCATGCCCAAGATCGTTATCGGGGTTAGCGGCGGCTTGGACTCGACGCATGCGCTGATCGTGGCCGCCAAGGCCTGCGATCGGTTGGGCCTGCCCCGCACGCACATCCTCGCGTTCACCATGCCCGGTTTCGCCACCACCGAGCACACCAAGGGCAATGCCACTGTGCTGTCCGAGGCCTTGGGGGTGACCTTCGAGACCATCGACATTCGCCCGTTGGCCACCCAGTTGCTCAAGGACCTTGGGCACCCCTTCGGTCGTGGCGAGGAGGTCTATGACGTGACCTTCGAGAACGTCCAGGCGGGCGTGCGTACCGACGTGCTCTTTCGCGCGGCCAACCAGCGCGCGGGCATCGTGCTGGGCACGGGCGATCTCTCCGAGTTGGCGCTCGGCTGGTGCACCTATGGCGTTGGCGACCAGATGTCGCATTACGGGGTCAACACGGGGGTCCCCAAGACGCTCATGCAGCACCTGATCCGCTGGGTGATTTCCTCAGAGCAGTTCGATCAGAAGGTCGGCACGGTGCTGCAGTCCATCCTCGACACCGAGATCACGCCCGAACTCATCCCCACCAAGGATGGCGAGAAACCGCAGTCAACCCAGGACACCATCGGGCCGTACGCGCTGCACGACTTCACGCTCTTCCACGTGCTGCGACGAGGATACCGACCCAGCAAGATCGCCTTCCTGGCCGAGCATGCCTGGGCCGATGAGACCCGGGGCGAGTGGCCGGCGGGGTACCCGCAGGCCGAGCACACGGCATACGACTTGCCCACGATCACGCACTGGCTGGGCGTCTTCCTGAAGCGCTTCTTTGGCAATCAGTTCAAGCGCAGCGCCCTCCCCAATGGCCCGAAAGTCGTTGCCGGAGGCTCGCTTTCGCCCCGCGGAGATTGGCGTATGCCGTCCGACGCGTCGGCCGCGGCCTGGCTTGCCGAATTGGCTAGTGTGCCCGTCGCTCAGGGCAAGTAACTAAGCCGGGTTGGTGACCTAACCTCGGCGAACGCGCCAGGTTGCTGACCGGAACTCTACCCGCCCGGCAGCGACGTCAATGCCCGCCTGCCCGTAGGGCCGGAGCCGGAAGTCGTTGACCGCCAACACCCGCGAGAGGCCAGCAAGGGCCAAGGGGTCCTCCAGTTGCTCCGTCGGATCGCCGGCATCATCCCAGCGGCCTGCGTGATCCAGGACCGTCATGGCCGCATAGATCCCACCCTCGCCGTCATCGAGGACCTCCACGATCCGACCCTGCTGGGGCCAGTCGATGAGCGAGGCAGTGACCACCTCGAGCAGGCCACCATGTGCGCTCGGGTGCAGCCGAACGACATGGCGGTGAACGTGGCCAGCGAGCCACAGGACCACCTTGGGCTCGGCGAGCAGCGTCTCGATGAGCTCAGCCGCCAGCACGCGCCGCGGGGCACCCGGCACGGTGTAGGGGTTGATCATCGTCCACGAGGGGTGGTGCGAGGTGATCACCACCGGGCGGTCGGCCGCGGCGAGCTCCCCACGGAGCCAGTCCAATTGAGGTTCGTCGATCGAGCCTTGCCAGCCGCCGTGCTCGTTGACGGTGTCCAGGGCGATGACCCGAAGCTCACCGACGTCCTTGCTCCAGTAGCCGCGTCCGGCCATGGGCACGAACCGGCCGGCGATTTCCCCGGGCGCCAACAGTCGACGAGCCGGATCGCTCGGCACGGAGGCGGTCGGCGAATCCTCGCGGTCGGCATACCGTCCCGGACCCACCTGCGAGGCGGACTCCAGCGCGACATAGGCCATCTGACCAGGCGCCAGGCCGACGACGCGATCACCGCCCAGCGCCAGGCGATGGGTGTGTTCATTGGGTGCCACGGTCCCCTGCAGCAAAGCATCGTGATTGCCATGCACGGTCAGCCACTCGTGTTGGATGCCCTCCGAGCGCAGGCTCACCCGCGCGGCCTCGCTCAGACCTGGGAGCTCGGGATAGCCCAGGTCCCGCGACAGGCGATCCGGTCCGTGTCCCGCGTGTGGCCCCTCCGGGTGCCAGAAGCGATCCGACCAGAAGCCGGCAGTCGGTGAGCCCACCCAGGAGCTCTGGGCGCCGCCACTGCGCGGTGAGACCTCCCCGCCCGTGAAAATCGTTTCATACCAATCGAGTTCATTGGCTTGGGCATTATCGATCACGTCGCCCGTGACCAGAACGGCATCCACGGGCGCGCCGCCAACCGGGCCAGTGGTCACGCCATTGACCGACTCCACCATGGCCGTGGCGACCTGAGCGGTGAGGATCTCCTGCGGCCGATAGGTGCCAATCTCGGTGAAGATGTCGGCATAGGGCTCGCCCGGATCGGAGAGATGGTCGAGATACTCCAGTCGCGCCGGAGACTCCGCATCACACAGGTGGACATCGGAGAGGTGAACGATGGTGGCGAGCACCTTGGCCCCCTCGGGCGCTGACTCACCCCAGCGCGGCAAGTCCGGTGCCTCCCCCAGGATCCGCCAGCCGTCCTCGCGTTGCTCATGTGGTGTGATCACGGCCGGATCCTAGCGAGCACACCGCTCCAAGGCGGCGCCGTCGAGGCGGAACCGGGTCCATTCATCCTGGGCGATGGCGCCGATCGACTGATAGAAGCCGATGCTCGGGGCATTCCAGTCCAGCACCCACCACTCCAGTCGGTGGTACCCGCGCTCGACACACAAAGCCGCCAGCGTTGCGAGCAGTTCCCCACCCAGTCCACCGCCGCGTTGATCCGGTGTCACATAGAGGTCCTCGAGCCAGATCCCGTGCGTCCCGGTCCAGGTCGAAAAGGACAGGAACCAGATCGCCATGCCTGCGGCCACACCGTCCACCTCGGCGATGTGCGCGAATGCCGCGGGCTCGCCGTGCGCGGGGAAGAGCGCCGCCATGAAGTGACCCTCGTCGGCGGCTACCTGATCGAGCGCCTTCTCGTACTCCGCCAGTTCGCGCACGAAGCGCACGATGGTCGGGACATCCTCGGGCGTGGCGGGACGCACTGCGCTGACATTCGGCATACCCGCATTTGTACAGTGCCACCATGGCGCTTCCCACCGCTGCCCGCTCATTCCCCCTTGGCGACCTTCGCCTGGGGGTCGCAAGCGCGCCAACGCAGATCGAGGGCGGCGATCGGGCCAATAGCTGGTTCGACTGGGCCAGCTTGCCCGGCCGCATCGCTGACGGCACCTCGCCGGTGGTGGCCACCGACCATTGGGAACGCTGGCCGCAGGACACCGCCCTGCTGGCCGACCTGGGCATCGGGATCTACCGGATGGGCCTCGAGTGGGCCCGAATCGAACCCCGGCCGGGACAGTTCGACGAGGGCGCCATCGAGCACTACCGACAGGAGCTGAGCGCTCTGCGGGATGCGGGGATCACCCCGTTGGTCACCCTGCACCACTTCACCAACCCCTCGTGGTTCGAGGCCATGGGCGCGTGGACGCACGAACTGGCGGTCGACATCT